>Ga0105237_10001923_pt1 | contig 26509 bp, 24 predicted proteins | sample KBSC24metaG_FD_81520 | JGI IMG/M metagenome (GOLD analysis project Ga0105237, IMG submission 81520) | Corn rhizosphere microbial communities from Kellogg Biological Station, Michigan, USA - KBS C2-4 metaG | ecosystem: Host-associated > Plants > Roots > Rhizosphere > Soil | place: Michigan, USA...
GGAACCTGGACAAAGGCGAATATGTGATCAACGAGACCTTCTGCAGGGCAATGGGCTTTAAGGACCCGTCCGCGGTCATTGGCAAGACCGTGCGCTGGCAGGGAAAGGTCTATCCGGTGGTGGGTGTCGCGGCCGATTTTCACACGGGATCGTTTCACGAGCGTATACGACCCCTGGCCATTGTGGATGTTCCGGATCTGGAAACGAGCTTAGGGATAAGGGTGAACCCCAGCAACAAGGTCGCGCTGGAGAGGATCAGGGAGGTATGGCGGCGGCTGATGCCGGGAGAAGCGTTCCCCTATAGCTGGCTGGATGAATCCATCGCGCAGCTGTATATGCGGGACAGACAGACGGAATGGCTGATCACCGTAGCGATGCTGGTGGCGATCTTTATCTCCTGTATGGGGGTGTTGGGATTGATATTATTTGTGGCGGAAAGAAGAGGGAAGGAGATGGGTATACGAAAAGTGCTGGGTGCGGGCGTAGGAAATATTGCCTGGTTGTTGAGCCGGGACATTGTGTGGTTGATGGGGCTGGCTTTATTGATCGTAATGCCTATGGCCTGGTATGGATTACACCGATGGCTGGAAGACTTCGCCTATCGGATCGAGATCAGTGGATGGCTGTTTGTGCTGGCGGGATTGACGGGGTTGGGGATGGCCATGCTGACTATCAGCGTGCCGGTGATCAGGGCGGCTATTTCGAACCCCGTGGAGCGCCTGCGTTCCGAGTAGGTCTCGCTCCCCAGTGAGCGCGAACGTAGTTATAAGCCTCTTTTTCTTCGGGAGACTGCGGGTGATGCGGATTGATTGAAAATCCACATAAAAACCCCGTAATTTTATTCCCATGCGAAAACTTCCCTTTCTGCTGGCGGTCCTGCTGTATAGCGTCTCCACCCTTGCGCAGTCCGACAATTCCCCTTATATAAGGACAGTGAGATCATTCAGTGCCTGGTATGCCGGTAATGCTCCCGACAGCATTTATACCTTATTTAATGATGAGGTGAAGTCCAAAGTGACGGTAGATGCCTGGCGGAAGACATTCCCTAATATAAAAGGCGCCGTGGGAGCGCTGGGCAGCTTTACCCCTGATGCCACGGGCAATGGATATGTGAATTATGTTGCTTATGGGGCAAACGGCTCTTTGGGGTTGATGTTGTCCATGGACTCCACCTATCATATCCAGGGTATATTTCCCAAACAAAATCCTGCCAAATCTTCCTATCATACCAATTACAGGGTGCAAACGCCCGACGGGAGACTTTCGGGTGAATTGATGGCGCCTGAGCGTAGAAAGGGATATAAGCCGCCTGTCGTCCTGATCATTGCCGGGTCGGGGCCTACAGACAGGAATGGCAACAGTATCCTCGGGCTGCACACGAATTGTTATCAGCAATTAGCGCAGGCGCTCAACGGGCAAGGTATTGCGTGTCTGCGTTATGATAAGCGATGGGTAGGAGAAAGCACATCTTTTAAAGGACAGCTCGACAGCCTCCGGTTTGAAGATTATGTCAATGATGCAAGAGCGTGTATCCGGCAGTTGAGGACGGACACGAATTTCTCAGCCATCTACATCATCGGGCATAGCGAGGGGGCATTGATAGGAGCCATTGCATCGCGTGAAGAGAAGGTCGATGGGTTTGTGTCGCTGGCAGGAGTGGGATTTCCGGCGGAGGGCGTACTGAGAAAACAGCTGGCCCAGTCAGGCCTGGACCAGGCTGGCGTGGAAAAGTCCCTGGATAGTCTGAAAAAAGGTAAGGAGCTTTATATAGCGTCGTGGAATAAGTATGACCCTGCCCGGGAGATATCCAAATTGAAAATGCCGGTGATGATCATACAAGGGCTGCGCGACCTGCAAGTAGACCGGGCGGATGCTGAGAAATTAGCGGCTGCTGCACCAAAGGCCTGGGTCGTGTACATGGATAGCATGAACCATATTCTAAAGGGAGTGCCGGACAACCGGCAGGCCAACCTGGGTACTTACAACCATCCGCAGCTGCAGCTTTATCCCGACCTCGTGCCGGCGATAGTTTCTTTTATCAGGAGCCGTAAAAAGGAATAGCTATTTCTGGTTCACCGGCGTCTCGATGATAAGGAACTGTGATCCTTCTGCGCAATGTATCGTTATATTGCCCGTGTCCCAGATACCCAGCCCGTCGCGGCGTCCCACTTTGCTATCGCCAACCTGGATGCTGCCCTCCATGACAAAGATGAAAAGACATTTATTGGTAGGGTTGAAGCTATACGGTACATCCTTCCCTTTATCGAAATCGCCCAATGACAGTTTCGCATTTTGATTGATCCAGCAATGTTCCTGCCCTTCCTCGCCCGAAATGATGGTCTTTAGCTGACCTTTCCTGCCGGCCCTGGGGAAGCTGCGCTGTTGGTAGCGGGGTGTGATATTCTGCAGCTTGGGTTGTATCCATATCTGCAAAAAATTCACCTCTTCATCCCCTATATTATATTCTTCATGTCTCAGTCCCGAACCCGCGCTCATGATCTGTACGCCACCCTCTTCCACTACCGTGCTATAGCCCATGGTGTCCTTATGATTCATCTTGCCCTGCAGCATGATGGAGATGATCTCCATATTCACGTGGGGATGGATACCAAACCCTTTGCCTTGCTGCAGGATATCGTCGTTGAAGGCGACGAGCGTGCCAAAAGCGCTTTTGACGGGGTCGGAATAATCGCTGAAGCTAAAGAAGAAATTGCTTTTCAGCCAGCCGATGTCCTTGGTGCCTCTGGCAGAGGCAGGGAAGCTTAGGGTTTTCATATCTGAGGAATTACTTTGTTAAAGATAAGATCATTGGCCCTGTCTATCTCCTGCTGGCTGATGGTATGCCCCATCAGCGGATAGACCTCCTCCGTGACCGAAGCGTTCATATCCTGCAGGATCTTTGTCGTTGCGTGTACTCTTGGTACCGGTACGTGCGGATCAGGATCGCTGGTGCCGATGAATATGGGCGTGCCCCTAAAGTCACCCCTGTAATTTTCAGGATAGATCCTGTCACCTATGAGCCCGCCTGTGAAGGCCGCGACACCACCATAACGGGTAGCATTACGGGTGACAAACTCTAATGTCAGACAGGCACCCTGCGAGAAACCAAGGAAGTAGATATTCTCCGGAGAGATGCCTGCCGCCTTGATGTCTGCAACCAGCTGCTTTAGCACGTCAAGGGCAGAGCTAAGCCAGGGTTCGTTTTGGGTGGGCGGCATCAAAAAAGAATAAGGGTACCAGCTGTTGTCCGTGGCCTGGGGCGCCAGCAGGGCATAGTCCCCAACATTCAGCTCGTCTGCGAGAAAGAGGATGTCTCCTGCGCGGCCGCCACGTCCATGGACCAGTATGAGTGCCTTGTCGGCCTGGCTCAAGGGCCGGCCCGCGGCAATTATATTTTTTGTGTGCATAGTATTCGTATTTAGGTCCTGCCTCTCGGCAGGACAGACTTAATCCAATTTCGGCAGCACGGCTTCTATCCTGGCGCGGCTGGATTCATATTGTTTCGGCAGCTTGAGGTGCGTGCCCAATTCATTCAAAGGTTCGTCCCTCGTGAATCCGGGGTTGTCCGTGGCCAGCTCGAAAAGCACGCCGCCCGGCTCCCTGAAATAGAGAGAGAAGAAATAGTCCCTGTCGATCTTGGGAGTGATCTGCAATCCCTTCTTCACGATCTTTTCCCTGAACTCCATCAGGATCGTATCGTCCTTGACACGGAATGCTACGTGGTGGTTGGTACCGGCCGCGTTGTATCCGGCGGATTCACTGGGAGCTTCTACCAGGTCGACGATCGAAGCATTCTCTACCGCGTCGGTGATATAGCGGCTGCGAGCCCCTTCCTGCTGTGACAGCTGGTAGCCAAAGATATCTGTCAATATCGTAGCCGTGGGCTTGATGCTGCGCAATTTTAGGGTGACGCTGTGAAAACCCCTGATCGCATATTGGGCCGATATCTCATCGGTGGTCCAGGGTGTGCGGTTGTCCCCGCTGACGATGAGGTTGATGTTCAATCCATCGGGGTCCTGGAAGGGGAGAAATTGTTCGCCAAGGCGCTGGCTGATCTCGCCATGTTTGACGCCGGCGTTATCAAATCTTTCTTTCCAGAATTCCAGGCTGTCTGCAGGAACGGAATAGCCTATTTCGGTGGCCATGCCCGTGCCCGTCCGGCCTTCGCCGATGTCTTCCCAGGGGAAGAAGGTAAGGATGGTGCCCGGGGCGCCCGTCTCGTTGCCAAAATAAAAGTGATAGGTTCCCGGATCGTCGAAGTTGACTGTTTTTTTCACCAATCTGAGACCAAGGACCTTCGTATAGAATTCCTGGTTACGCCGGGCATTGCTGGCGATGGCCGTGATGTGATGAAGACCTAATATTCTTTCCATATGAATGGCCCGGCCTTTCGGCCGGGACTTGGGTTATTGTTTTATTACCTGGGTTATTGCTTTATTAATTGAACTTCTGCGTTGACCTTTATCTCATCTCCTACTACTACGCTGCCTGCTTCGGTGACGGCGCTCCAGGTAAGGCCAAATTCTTTGCGGCTGATCTTACCGGTGACTGTGAAGCCCGCCTTGGTCTGTCCATAGGGATCTTTTACAATACCGCCGAACTCTACGTTCAGGGTAATGGGCTTGGTGGTACCCTTTATAGTGAGGTTACCATGGAGCCTGGCATCATCTCCTTTGGCTTCGTATTTGGTGCCTACGAATTCCAATTGGGCGTGTTTGGCTGCGTGGAAGAAATCTTCCGACTTGAGGTGCGCGTCGCGCTGATCGCTATTGGTGTCGATGGAGTCGATGTCGGCTGTGAAGAGTATCTCACTGGCAGTGTTGAAATCTTCGCCTTCTGTGACGACGTCCAGGTTGAATTTATTAAAGTGACCGGTGACGGTACTGATCATCAGGTGTTTAACCTTAAAAGTGACTTCTGAGTGGCTGGGGTCTATTGACCATTTAACTTGTGACATAGTGCTTGTTTTTTTGTTTTCGATAGAACAAAATTACTATGCCGGGGAGGGGATGTCCATTGATGTATGATAAATAAGAGCGTTGATCTATGTCACGCTCCGGAGCCCCCCGACGCAATATCCCTCCGCAGCCGGCTTAGGGTCTCCCGGGTAATGCCCAGATAGGATGCGATCATATGCTGTGGTACCCGCTGGATGCTCTCGGGGTACATCTTCATGAACTTGAGATATTTCTTTTCGGCTGTCTCGCTGAGAGATTCCATGAGCCGGCGTTGGGTGGCAATAAGGCTGTTCTGTATCAGGATACGAAAATATCGTTCCAGGACCGGGAGCTTTTCCAGCAGTGTCTCCCAGGAGGGGCGTGTGATCAGCAGCAGCTCGCTGTCCTCCAGCGCTTCGATAGTAAAAAGAGAAGGCTCTTCCGTAAAGAAGCTGTAAAGGTCGGCTGTCCACCAGCCTTCCAGGGCGAATTGAAGGATATGCTCCGCCCCTTTGTCGTCGATGGTATAGCTCCGTAAGAGACCTTTATTCACGAAGATCTGGTACTTGCTCACGTCCCCCTCCTGCAGCATGAACTGTTTCTTACGGACCTTGCGGGGCGTGAACAGCGTCTTGCATACCTCGAACTCCTCCTCTGACAAGGATATCTTCTCGGTGATTTTCTTATACAGCAGCTCGAACATAGACCAAATATAGGCCCAACTCACGTAAATTTGATATAGATGACTGGCAGTTACAACAATAAGATACGCCAATTACTGCTATTAGTAGTAGTAGCCGGCTTGGCAGGCTTGCTCCTCCTGGAACTATATGATTTTTTTCCGGGATTCCTGGGGGCTGTGACCCTGTATATCCTCAGCAGGGATGGCTATCTCTACCTCACGGAAAAGAGGCGATGGAAGAAAGGGCTTACGGCAGCGCTGGTGCTCCTGTCCTTTCTTGTTTGTATAGGTATTCCCATATGGCTGTCGGTGAAGATGCTATCGGGAAAGATCAGCAGGCTGTTCACGCACACCGACGAAGTGCTGCAGGTGCTGCAATCTTTTTCCAGGCAGATACAACAATGGACAGGCCAGGAGATCCTATCGCAGCAAAACATACAATCGGTGCAGAAATATGTCACCAATTTTATCCCTATCCTGCTCAACAGTACCGCAACCATGCTGAGCAATCTGATATTATTACTGTTCCTTTCCTATTTTATGCTCACCAGCAGCAGGAACATGGAAAAAGTGCTGCAAACCTATATTCCCCTGCATGATGAGAATATCGGTCTCCTCGCCCTGGAAACAAAGAATATGGTGCGGGCCAATGCCATCGGCATCCCCTTGATATCTATTATACAGGGGTGCTTTGCGGCCCTGGGATACAGGATATTCGGCATGAGCGATCCCGTACTGTGGGGATTTCTGACAGGCGTATTTGCATTTTTCCCCATAGTTGGGACAATGATCGTCTGGGTGCCGCTGGTAGTAGCGCAATTTTCCGGGGGGCATACCGGTCAGGCCATAGGGTTGGCTATCTATAGCCTGGTCGTCACCGGTAATGTGGACTATCTGGCAAGGATCACTCTCCTGAAAAGGATCGGGGACATACATCCCGTGGTCACTGTGCTGGGCGTCATCGTAGGACTAAAATTGTTTGGTTTCTGGGGGTTTATCTTCGGTCCTTTATTGATCAGCTATTTCCTGCTCCTCTGTAAAATTTATTACGCTGAATTTCGAAGCACACAGGCAGCCACAAAAAACAATGTTTGATTTGCAAATTTTGCAAAAAAATGATCTATATTCATGCAAATTAATTGCAAATACCTTCAGGAACCGCTAAGAGCGGTTCGTCCGAAGGACAATCATTAACGGTTTGCGCGAATTGGACTATTTTTTCATGAAGGCCAATTCGCGCACATTAAAAAACGAGTCAAACTATCAAACTATGGAAAAGCAAAGAAGGTCTGCTTTGAAAAAGCTGCTGGCGGCTGTCGGCGGTGTATTGGGATCAACAGCCATTGTCCGCGCGGCGGGTAACGCTGATCTGACGGGCGCTAATGCTGACCGGTCTGCAGAGGCAATGGGTGTAAGACATCAGGCGGGGACTGCGGGGATGTCGGAAGAAGCCTATCAGCAGGAGGTTCCGTTGTTCTCCGGCCACACCACATTCAATGGGCTGGTATTTATCGCGGGTAAGGGTGCGCATGTTGAACCTTTCGAGATCAAGGCACATACGGAGATCGTGCTGAAGGAACTGGAGAAGGAGCTGATCGCTGCGGGGTCTTCTATGCAAAAGGTATTAAAAGTGAGCGTTTTTCTCAATGACATCGCGGATTGGCCAGCGATGAACGAAGTATACAAGGGGCGGTTTGGAAATAAGCCTCCCGTCCGGACGACCGTAGCGGCAGCGAAGGGAGGGGTTCCGGGAAATTCTCTCGTAGAGATGGATTGTATCGCCTATATATAGGACCTGCCCTCCATATTTTTAAGCTAACTATTTATGCAAAGAAGAGAGCTTTTAAAGTATCTGTCTTTCTCGCCGCTGATAGCCGGCGCCGGCCTGCCTGCTTTGGCCGAAGCTCCGACGCCCACCGTGAAGCGCGACCTGTTTAAAGAGCTGGGCATACGTACTTTTATCAATGCTGCCGGAACCTACACCGCCATGACGGGGTCGCTGATGCATGACTTTGTCGTCGACACCATTTCCGAAGCCTCGAAGGAATTTTGCATGCTGGATGAAGTACAGGATAAGGTAGGTGAAAAGATCGCCGCGCTGGTACATTCCGAGGCGGCTGTCGTCACATCGGGAGCCTTTTCCGCTATGACGCTGGGACTGGCGGGAATCCTTACCGGTATGGATCAAAAAAAGGTCGAGCAGCTGCCTCAACTGGAAGGGACGGGGATGAAGTCCGAGGTCATTTGTCAAAGATCGCATGAGATTGTATATAATCACGCCCTAAAGAACACCGGTTGTAAGGTCATTTATATCGAGACCAGGGAAGAGCTGGAAGCTGCTATCAGCCACCGTACGGCACTGCTGCATTTCCTCAATATCCAGGCGGACAAGGGCAAGATCATGCACGAAGAGTGGGTTGCCATCGGCAGGAAATATAATATTCCCACCTCCATCGACATTGCTGCGGATGTCCCTCCCGTATCGAATCTCTGGAAGTTCAACGACATGGGTTTTAGCTTTGTCGCCCTCTCCGGCGGCAAGGCAATACGTGGACCACAGAGCGCCGGTCTATTGATGGGAAAGAAGGACATCATCGCTGCGGCCCGGTTGAGCATGCCTCCCCGCGGATTCAACGTGGGCAGGGGGATGAAGGTTAACAAGGAAGAAGTGCTGGGTATGTATATGGCATTGGAAAGCTTTATCAACCAGGATCATGACAAGGAACAGAAGATTTGGGAGGCAGCCATTGCGCACATCGAAGGCGCCGTTAAAACAGTAGATGGCGTAACGACCTCCGTGGTTGTGCCTACTTTAGGAAATGTCACACCAACGCTACACATGAATTGGGATATAAACAAAGTCAAGCTCAGCGGCAAAGACGTCCAGGAAAAGCTTCGCGCGGGCAATCCGTCCATCGAAGTGGCGGATGTTCGTGAAAGCAGTATTGCGGTCACCGCCTGGATGTTGAAGCCGGGACAGGAAAAGATCGTGGCCAAACGACTCAGGGAGGTACTATCATGAGGAAACCATTTCTTTTTCTGTCCTTTGTTTTGGCATTCCACACCGCGTGGACACAGTCGTATGACATTGTTATCAAGGGGGGCCATGTGCTCGATCCAAAGAACCATATCGATGCCGTCCTGGATGTGGCGGTGAGTAATGGAAAGATCGTGCGTGTGGCCCCTTCTATTGCTACGGGACAGGCAGCGCAGGTGGTGAATGCTACGGGGCTTTATGTCGTGCCCGGGTTGATCGATATTCATACACATGTTTTTTACGGTCCGGAAAATGCCTATTCCAACGGACGTGAAGGGATCATTCCGGATGGATTTACTTTTCGATCGGGCATTACCACTGTGGCCGATGCCGGGAGCTCGGGCTGGAAGAATTTCCCTCTTTTTAAGAAGCAGGTCATTGACAAGAGCCTCACGCGGATACTGGCCTGGGTGAATATCGTAGGCGGGGGTATGCGTGGCGGCAACTATGAGCAGGATACGACCGATATGGATGGCACGATGGCTGCCGAGCTGGCCAAACAATATCCTGATATCATCGTTGGGTTCAAGGTAGCGCATTATGTTGGGCCATCCTGGAAGCCCGTCGACGAGGCCGTGAAAGGCGGTACGCTGGCAGGCGGCATCCCCGTGATGATCGACTTTGGGAGCAGCAAGCCTCCCTTGTCCATTCAGGAGTTGTTTATGAAACATCTGCGGCCCGGGGATGTGTTTACGCATTGCTTTGGACAGCTCTGGGACAGGGAGTTCATCGTGGATACGCTGACGCAATCCGTAAAACCCTTTGTATGGGAGGCCCGGAAGAAAGGCATCGTCTTTGATGTGGGATATGGATCTATCAGCTTTGCATTTTCACAGGCTGTTCCGGCCGGTCGGCACGGGTTCTATCCCAGCTCCATCAGCACGGATATACATGTGAGTAATGTGAATGGTTCGATGAAGGACCTGTTGAATGTGGGTTCGCAGTTCCTGGCGATAGGGATGCGTCTCGACAGCGTTGTTGCGGCGATGACATGGGACCCGGCCCGGGAGATAAAACATGAGGAGCTGGGACATTTATCCACGGATGCCATAGCGGATATTACGCTGCTGAATCTCCGGAAGGGTAAGTTCGGATTTTTTGATTATACAGGTAGAAAGATAGAAGGCGCCAGTAGATTGGAGTGCGCCATGACCATCAAGGGGGGTAAGATCGTCTATGATCTCAATGGGATTGCCAAACCTGCCGTGACGCCCCGGGCACGGAAGGCGGCTGGCGGATAACTCACTCCGTTCGCAGACTCGTGTTTTACGGATCGGGCCGGTGGGGGATGTAGTCCCTCCCGTAAAACGTCTAATGATGGGCCTATCGGCCAAAGAGTCTCTCACTCCGTTCGCAGACTCTTTATGGGATTAGCCGTCGCCGCCCGGATCGCCTGCGAGCCGATAGTCAGCAATGCTATCAATAGGGAAAGCAGCGCCGCCGCCCCAAATATCCACCAGCTGATGGTAGTGCGATAAGAGAAATCCTGCAGCCACCGGTTCATCACCCACCAGGCGACAGGCGCCGCGATCACGATGGCAATACCCACCAGCTTTAAGAAATCCTTTGACAACAATGCAACCAGCCCCTTCACATCGGCCCCCAGCACCTTGCGTATGCCGATCTCTTTGAAACGTTGTGCAGCAGTAAAGGTCGCCAGACCAAAGAGACCCAGACAGGCTACGAAGATGGTGAGACCCGCAAAGATGCCCAGTATAAGACCGATGTTCTGCTCCGCCTTGTAGGTGTTGTCGAATCGCTGATCCAGGAAGGAATAGCTGAAGGCGGACTCTTTTGTCGCAGCATCCCAATAGTTATGTACGGAGCTGAGCAATCCTGCCACATCTTTTGTATTCGCGCGGACGATGATGTTGTTGTAGTCCGGTCCCATCGTCATGGCCAGCGGCGTGATCTGTTCGTGCAGGCTGCGGAAATTGAAGTCCTTCACCACTCCCACCACATGATACGCCGTATTGACGCCATCCTCTCTATGCACGACGGTATGCCCGATAGGATTATCTTTCCATCCATAGGAACGAACAGCCGCCTGGTTGATAATAATGCCCGAGCTGTCGGAAGGGAAGTCCTTCGAGAAATTGCGCCCGCTTGCCATCTGCATACCCAGCGTAGGGATATAGTTCTCATCTACTACATACTGGATACCCTTTATCATTTGGGTGGAATTGTTATCCGAGTAGGTGAAAAAGTTATTGTTATTGGAGTAGCCTGCCGGCAGATAGCCCGAGGCAGACAGGCTAACCACACGGGAGTCCTCCCGTAAATGCTGCAGGAATACATCCCTGTTACCCCCCAGCCAATAAGCTTGTTCCACGACGAGTACCTGCTCTTTGTTATAGCCAAGGTTCTTGTTATGGATATACGACAGCTGTTTGTATACGACAAGGGTGCCGATCATCAGGGCAATGGAGATACAGAACTGGAACACCACCAGCCCGCTGCGAACGCCGGAACTTTTCTTCCCCGAGGTGAGCTTTCCTTTCAGCACCGTCACGGGATTGAAGGAGGAAAGAAAGAAGGCCGGATAGCTGCCCGCAAGCAGTCCCGTGACCAGTCCAAACAGGATGAGTCCTGGCAATACCCAGGGATTGGAGATAAGATCGAGGGTCAACTGCTTCCCCACCAGTTGATTGAAGAAAGGCAACGCCAGCCGCACGATGACAAGCGCCAGTACCAGACCGATGGTGGTGAGCAAAAGGGATTCCAGCAGGAATTGGTAGACCAGCTGTCCTTTGACCGAGCCCATCACCTTCCGTACACCTACTTCCCTGGCTCTTTTGGAGGCCCCGGCAGTGGACAGGTTCATAAAATTGATACAGGCTATCAGCAGCATGAAAAGAGCTACGACACCGAAAATATAGATGTATTGAATATTGCCGTGCGGCTCCAGGTCATTCGTAGTTTCGGAGTACAGATGAATGCTTGTCAGCGGCTCCAGGTACAGGTTGAGGAAGTTGCCCGTCTTTCTGAACTCATCCATGGTAATATTCATGCCTCTCTTGAGCTGGGGGCCAACGTATTTATCTATCTCCTGGGGCAGCTTGGCCTCGAGCTTTTTGTAGTCATAATGTTTTGGCAGGACCAGGTAGGTATAATAGTTTCCGTTGAGCCAGCTATCGCTCCTGGCCTCGGGATTGGAGGACAAAGACATCAATACCCCGAAATGGAACTGTGCGTTGTCAGGGATCTCGTTGTACAATCCGGTGATGGTGGCAACAGCTTTTTGATCCTTGAACTGTATCACTTTTCCTATGGGGTCGTCGTTGCCAAAATACCGCTTTGCCACGGCGCTGGAGATGACGACTGAATAGGGTTTGACAAGGGCCGTGTGTGCATCGCCTTTAAGCAGGGGTATAGAGAAAACGCTGAAGAAATTGGAATCCACCAGGGCAAGCGCATCTTCCTTAAAGGTCTTGTCTCCGTAAGTGATGCGGGGTGATCCACCTCCCAGGATACGGGTAGCTTCTTCTATTTCAGGAAAATCCTTTTGCAGGGTGGCGGCTACGGGTGCCATGACGCTGGCCTCCGTGAGCTCACCCACTTGCATCTTCCCATGCAGGCTGACACGTACGATACGATCCGACTTTTCATTCCATCTATCATAGCTTAGCTCATACTGGATGTACAGCACGATCAGCAGACAGGTGGCGATACCCAGGGCCAGGCCTGCGACATTGATGGCGGTAAAGGCCTTGCTCCGGCGGAGGTTTCGTACGGCAATTTTGAAATAGTTCCTGAACATGAGATGCATTTTAAGAGGTGTCAGCCAAGACAGTGCCAGAGTACAAGATATTGGTTTTTAATAATATAGCGCGTCCGGAACCTGAACTGGCGTCTGTTTTCGATACAATAATTGTTCGGATTTGCCGTATAATATGGCCATGAATCTCCTCTACTGCCTGCTCCTGCTGGGCCTGACGCCGCTGGCATCATCTGCCCAATCCTTTGTTTTTCCAAAATTCGAGAAGACAGTACAGTCCGTGGGCGACCTGGTCCCACCGCGCTGGCATATCAAGGACAGTGTCTCCGGCGACCTCAACAAGGACGGCCGGGCGGATATGGCGATGGTATTGGAATATGCCGACACGGTGAGGGAAATACGTCCCGACAGTATGGAAAGTACAGACCATCCCCGGATCTTAGTGGTTCTGTTCCGGGATTCGTCCACAGGCGGCTACCGGCCCATCTGTCAGAATAATATGTTCATCGTGCGGGAGACTGAAGGGGGGATGGGAGGCGATCCATATGGCGATCTCAATATCCGTAACAATATCCTCACTGTGAGCATTGAGTTCCTGCGCGAGACGGCGAAATATAAATTCAGGTGGCAGAAGGGCGATCTTTATCTCATCGGGGCCTCCGACTATGGCGCCGAGGCGGCAACAGGTGACATGGACGGTTGGGAGTTCAACTTTTCCACGAACAAGGCCAAACATACCTGGAGTAAGGGTGGTTCGTCAAAAGAACATGTAGAATGGAAGACCTTCCGGCCACGCTCCATCCGGCTGCGCGACCTCCGGCAATATGGCGCCATCGAAATATTCGAGAATGCATCAATTTAGCGAATCCTTGTATAAACCATTTTGCTAAAAAGATAAAGCCCTACATTAGTTGCTACAATCATAAACAAAGCAATATGAAGCTCGTTGTATCCATGTTCCTCGGTCTCGCCCTGCTGTCCTGTAATTCCCCCCGCCATACATCCGGCGGCGGCTGGATCTCTTTATTCGACGGCAAATCCCTGGATGGCTGGAAAGTGGGTGAAAATGCCGCCACTTTTTCGGTAGAGAATGGTACGATCATCGCTCATGGCAATACGGCGCATCTTTTTTATGAAGGCCCCGTAAAAGATCACAACTTTAAAAATTTTGAATTCAAGGCAGATGTAATGACCGAGCCCGGCTCCAATTCCGGTATATATTTTCATACCCAATATCAGGAAAGCAGCTGGCCTGCCAAAGGCTATGAAGTGCAGGTCAACAACTCTCACACCGACTGGCGCAGAACGGGCAGCCTCTATGCTGTACAGGATGTAAAGGAAGTCTATGTCAAGGACAACGAATGGTATACGGAATCATTTTCCGTACAGGGGAAAAGAGTGATCATCAAGATCAACGATAAAGTAGTCGTCGACTACACCGAACCCGATAACGTACAACGTCCCGCCGACATGGCCGGGAGGATCATCTCCAGCGGCACTTTCGCATTACAGGGCCACGATCCCAACAGTAAGGTTTACTTCAAGAACATTATGGTGAGACCTTTGGCTGACTAAAAACACAGATCAACTACGCAAAGACTAAGTTAGGGTTAGAGCCAACCGCATGAATGCTGCATCCGTTCATACTGGCAAACAATCCTTTTTTATGTTTAGAATCGTGAAAAATGGCCGGCAACGCCGGCAGTGGACTCTTTTTGTCTTTAGTGTAGCCTCGATCGCTATTGCCTGTAGCAAGAGCAGCAATAACCCAACGCCGCCCACACCACCTACGCCAAAGCCCGGCGTACAGCTGGCAGACAATACAAAGTTTGGTAAGATATTGACCGACAGCGCGGGGAATACCTTGTATTTCTTTACCATCGACGCGGATGGCAGCTCCGGCTGCACCGGCGGCTGTCTAACGGCATGGCCTATCTTCTATACCAACAGCACCTTGCTGGGAACGGGACTGGATGCCAATGATTTCGCTACGATCACGCGCAGTGACGGCAAGCCGCAAACAACCTACAAGGGGTGGCCCTTGTATTATTTTCAAAATGACGCTAAGGCGGGTGATGTAAACGGTGACCTGGTAGGTAAAGTATGGTTTGTAGCCAAGCCCGATTATACCATAATGCTGGCCAATAAACAGCTGGTGGGCAATGACGGCGTTGAATACGACAGCCTGTATCAGCCGAATCTGGGTATTACCCAATATATCACCGATGACAGGGGCAGGACATTGTACTCCCTTAGCAACGATCATTTTAAAAAGAACATCTTCACCAAATCAGACTTTAGCAACAACGCCTTGTGGCCTTGTGATACCCTGGTGAACATTAAAAATGTACCGTCCCTTCTCGATAGGTCAAAGTTTGATACGACAAATGTCTTTGGTAAGTCACAGATCGTATACAACGGCTGGCCGCTGTATTATTTTGGAGCCGACAGTCTGAAACGCGGTAGGACCAAGGGTGTCAGCCAGGGTCATCCCGGGTTGTGGCAGGTGAGGAATGCCTATAGTACGGTGGCCCCTCAATAAGGTTACGGCTTGGCGGCTATGGTCGGCGCCGGCTTCACGGTCTTCAAAAAATTGTAAATGGCGGTGAGCTCATCATCACTGAGGCGGCTGAAAGAATTCCAGGGCATGGGGCTGCCGGGGATCAAACGTCCTCTGCGGAACCTGTTGATAAAATCCTTTTTGCTCCATTTGTACATCCTTCCGCTGGGGTCAGGCGTGAGGTTGGGTGTTATAAACCCTTCGACGTAACTGCCGCCTCCGAAAGGTGGACCGACGAACTTTCCCGACATGTCCCTTTGTGTATGACAGCCATTGCATTCGGCTATGTTCATGACAAGGTATCGACCATAGACCGCCGTCGTATCGCGCGTCACTTTCGCGGGGACTTCGCCGGTAGGACCCACCGGATGGACCAAAAAGGCTTTGACCGCATTGCCCATAAGATTGAGCGAGTGAGGAGGGACAGGATTATTCACCGGCTGCTGGCTCCGGAGGAAGGAGATGATGGCCGTGAGGTCTTCGTCGCTGAGGTTGTGGAACTGCATGAATTCGTATACCACCGTACCGTCAGGATGTACCCCATAGCGCAGCGCCCTTGCTATTTCCGCGTCTGTATATTTACCGATGCCCGTGGTCTTGTCCGGTGTGATGTTTTTTGAATAGATGCTACCCAAAGGCAGCTTGAATTCAAATCCCCCTGTCAGCGGGACTTCCTGCCCCAGTGCGATCAGGGAGTCGGAGTTGCCTTTGTGGTGGCAATCGATACAATGCGCCCCGCTGTATGCCAGGTGCCGGCCCCATGCAATAACGGAGCTGTCTGTAGAAGCATGGATATCGGGATAAGGGGCGTCATAGTGTAAGTTCTGACGGGATGCTATGGTGACTGACAGCCCCAGGACCACCAGGAGCAGGACGATGCCCGTCCATTTGACTATCTTTTTTAATCTTTTCATGCTGCAATGCTAATAAGCATGCCTGCGTCTGAAAAGACGGGAATGGATCAGCTGTGATAAAGAATGGATGAATTGAGGACGCTTAGTTCTGCCGGCCCACCTCCTGGATTCGACCTGCCAGCTCGGATTCCAGTCTCAGGGCTTTTGGAATAAGCACCTCCTCTTCGATGCGGGCGTGTACATGCAGGTCCTGTTCGAAGGTCTCCAGCTGTGTCAGCAGTATACGATAGAGGCTTTCGTTGGTGGCCGGGGGCTGGTACAGCCGGATGGTCTCGCGTATATCCTTCAGTTCGTCCTCCGTGTCGTGGTGGTCCTTGAGGAATTCGGCGATGGAGTACTGCTGGCCTGCCAGCACGTATTCGGAAAAATGATAGGGGGCCAGACCTGCATTGTTCAGCTTTACGATATAGGGCAGCAGGAGACGTTCCTCCTCATTGATGTGCGTGGTGAGCTCCTGGCAATAACGATGGAAAAAGGTTTGCAGGATCATCAATATGGGATGATTGGACTCATAATGACCGGACAGCAGCAGGATGCTTTGTGCGATCTCGGGCAGCTTCTTCTGTAAATAGAAGGAGTGGGTCCTTTGGATATAGTCCACGATCAACCCGATGCGATAGGGTTCGAAGTCGGCGGCCGTGAAAGATCTTTCTTCGAAGGAATGCAAGAGGGCGGTGATGAATTCATTGTCTACCCCCGGCTGTATGGGCAGATGAGGGGTATAGGGGTCCAGCTGGTAGCGCTGCATCACCTGTGAGAATATATAGTTATTGTCAGGCACTTATGGTCTATTTTGAAAGACCTAAGGTACGAATTCTTTTGAGTTGACCAAGAACGTCCCCCGGTGGGGTCAGGCCGCTGCATATCGATCCCCCGGACGGGTCAGGATATTGCCCTGGCTGACAGGAGCCGCAGGAGGCGGCTCGTCCAGAACCGTAGGTTCCGACCGAGGGGGAGCTATCGAAGTACCCGAGGTACGAAGGGTACGAACAAGGAAGAGCGAATACATGGAGCTCTGACGAAGTTCTTCCGACGAAGGCCTACAGACATTAGCGAGTTGCTGGAATTGGACTATTTTTTTCAGGGTAGTATTCCAGCATTTTATTATAGGTGATATAAGACACTATCAGCATGACCAGGAGCACCAGGGGCAGCACGGCAGGGCCAAAGCCATTTACCACCCAGTTGGCAACACTGGCCGAGATAAAGTTGATAGCAAAGCCTGCATAAGCCCATTCCTTTACGCGCCGGGGTACAATGGGTAAGATAAGCGCGAGACCGCCCAATACTTTGAATACCGTCAGTTCCACTCTGAAGTAGTCGGGGAAGCCCAGATGATGGATGGCGTCGATGGCCACCTGCGTATTGGAGGTAAAGGCGGGAATAAGGGAGTCAAAGGCGAAAATAATGCCTGTGAAGATCCAGTAGATGATCTTGTTGCGTCGCATAGTTGTAGTTTTTATGGTTGGTTAATGTTTGACTAACTTACTGTTCGATCAGCTCCTTGAATAGCTGAACATCCAATGCATGCCGAACTTGTCGGTGAGCTCGCCATACGTGGCGCCCCATACACTTTGATGCAGCGGTATCCTGATCTGGCCGTTCGTCGCCAGCCTGTCGAAAATGGTGTGCAGCTCTTCATTGCTGGAGCATTGCAGACATAACGTGACCTCGTTACCTTTTTTCAATCCATCTCCTATCATATCGGATCCCATCAATACCAGTCCATCCCGGACAAGGATGCTGTGTAATATGTTGGCGCCTGCTGTGGAAGACAATTGAGCGGCCATGGGAGATTCCGCAACCCGCTGCAAAGTCAGCTCACCACCCAGACATTCCTGGTAGAATTTCATCGCCTCGCGGCACCTGCCATTGAAGTTCAAATAAGCGTTAATTCTTGTCATGTCCTGTGATTTTCTACACCAAAGCTACTGTCGTAAATTCTCATTGGATGTATGGTAGTACGTCAATTCAAGGGGTTGTTTACGACACCCGCATCCCTTATCTTTACAGAAGAGGCGATTTTCAGACCCGCCCAACGCACTAAACACGCCACTATATGAAAAATGTCACCATACTTGTTCCTGAAACAGCGGTCATCGAGGCCGTAGCAGACCCCAGATATATATTTACTGCCGTTAATGAATTCTTAAAAAGCGCTGGAAAGGACCCCTTATTCAAGGTCCAGCTGGTGGGTCTTAGCAGGGAAGTAAGGGTCACGGAAGGTATCTTTTCCATACATGTGGACGCCGTGCTGTCGGAGGCGCAACGGCCCGACCTTATCATCATCCCCGCCATCAGCGGCAATATTGAAAAGGCTATCAAACTGAACCAGGAATTCCTTCCCTGGATCGTACAGCAGCACAGGGAAGGCGCTGAAGTGGCAAGCCTTTGCCTGGGCGCTTTTATACTGGCCAGCACGGGGCTGCTGAATGGCAAGTCCTGCTCTACACACTGGCTTTTTGCCAATGAGTTCCGGGAGATGTTCCCCGATGTGGACCTCGCAGCCGCCAAGGTAGTGACAGACACCAGCGGCATCTATACCAGCGGCGGCGCCAACTCCTACTGGAACCTCCTGCTGCACCTGGTCGAGAAATATACCAATCGCGAGCTGGCCATCCTGGCCTCCAAATTCTTTGTCCTGGACATCGACAAGATGAGCCAATCCCCCTTTAGCATTTTCAAAGGACAGAAGATCCATAATGACCCGGACATCGTAAAGGTGCAGGAGTTCATCGAATCCAATTACCAGGATAAGCTCACCATCGACATGCTGAGCGAGAAATTTGCCATCAGCCGGCGTACGTTTGAAAGAAGATTTAAGAAAGCCACCAATAACACCGTCCTGGAATATATGCAGCGTCTGAAGATCGAGGCGGCCAAGCGGCAGCTGGAGATGGGCCGTAAGACGGTCAACGAGGTCATGTACGATGTAGGCTATTCCAATATCAAAGCCTTCCGGGATGTGTTCAAAAAGATAACATCCATGTCCCCCGTGGATTATCGTAACAAATACAATAAGGCGGAGTCCCTGAATTAAGCGCTATTTTTTCTCAAAAAAACTATCCGCGAATTCGCAGTACATGCTGCCGGAATTGTTGGCCATAAAATCTTTTGCCACTTTTGCCGCATTCTTTTCCGAGCCGTCGGGGGCTAGTGTCAGAACATAAAAGAGGTTTTTCAAGGCCTGCTCAGCCGGGCTCATATCCTTCCAGAAAGCGCCGTTCTGCAGCGTTTTGCAGTACAGCTCCAGGCTTTCCCGGGGCATCTGCTCCAGCATATTCTGGACCTCATAATATTCTTTCGAGATGTATTCCTTTGGAGTGACCCTGATGGCGTTGAATCGATGAAGCTCTTTATCGGCATGATAAAGCCCTGAGAAGATATTGCTCATCATGAAGTCATACCATTCATCCGCATCGCCCTTGTCCTTTTCCATCAGTACCCGGTAGAGGCAGGATGTCAGGGATTTGCTTTGGTACATGCTCCAGAGCAGCATCTTTGTCGTCTTGTTCTTTATGCCGGTGGGAATAGGGGTTGTGTGCATGCCGGCAGTGGTGTATTTCCTGGTCCTCTCGTATCTTTCTTCGCAGTCCGGGTGCGTCTTTAGCGAGTCGGCGATGGAGGAGGTATCCTTGAAATTGTAAGTGCGGGTAGAGAGCCCTCTCATTCGTCGCTGGGTCCAGCTGTCCTCGAAAGGAAGCTGGTAGCTGACGAAATAATCTTTTACCGACAACTTCAAGGGCTGTTTGTACAGCATGTCGGAGCTGTCCAGGCGAAGGAAGAAACCTGCGTCAAATGCGATATTGGCCTTTTTCAGCAATATCACGGCCAGGCTGTCGGCGTCGCTCTCATGATAGCGTGAGTGTCTGCTCCTGTTGAACGAATAGCTTTCCAGCACTTTCTGCAGACGGGTGAACCGCTCGTATTTGGAATCCAGCACGGCATTCAATGACTTTTTATATTCATCGGAGGTCAGGATCTCGGCCATTTGTCTGATGGCTGTCTCCGTATGGTCGAGGATGTTATGCGAAAGCTCGTGCGCGATGACCAGGGCTAGCTCCTCCCTCGACCCGGACCAGCTGATAAGTCCCAGATTCACCGCTATCACATTACCGCCGACGGCATAGGCATTGATGGAAGAGCTTCTATCCAGCAGAAGGAAGGGCTTTACGGGTAACAACTCTTTATTGGCCTGCCTGATCTGGTCGATGACACCGTCGATGTAGGGGTAAACGTCCTCGTCCTTTACATAAGCATCGTCCTGGATGGCCTGTGTGATAAAGTCCGTGCGCTGATCCCAGATCTCCCTGTACTTTCTTTGGGTTTCTCTGCTGTCATACACCGAGGGGCAGGACCAGGCCTTTTTCAGCGAGTCCTTTTGTTTGGCATAGAATATATGAGAAAGGTCCTGGTAGGTGTACAGTGGTTTGATCTGTGCGTACGATCCCCATGTCAGAGCCATGAGCCATAGAGTAAAAGATATCCTGCAGAGCCAGGTCATATAAAGGATTTTAGCCGTTTTATAACGTAATAATAGAATTTTTGTGTTATAGTGCCGGCGCTTTTTTTATCGAGGTGAGGATCACGCCTATCAATACGATGGCCAGGGAAAAGATCTGCATGGGGCCTATCTGCTCCTTTGCGATGATGCAGCCGATGATCACTGCCACGATGGGGTTGACATAGGTATGGGTGCTGACGACAGCAGGCGGCTTGGTCTTCATCAGCCAAGTGAATGCTATAAAAGCTACCAGCGAGCCCATTACCACCAGGAAGGTCAGAGCGCCCCAGACTTTGGAAGGTATCTCCGAAGGAGTAAAGGAATGCCATTCGCCTAGGGACAAGGCAATGACGCTACAGGCAAGGGCGGCTGCCATATGTTGTACGGCCGCCTGGACTACGGGGGAGCCCTCTTCCGATTGATGGCGGCGGGCATACAGCGTTCCGGAGACCCAGAATATGGTGCTCAGGAGCACCAGCGAAGTGCCTTTTATCAGCTCCAGCGCCCCGCCCGTGGCTGCTGCCGTGGAAGTGGTGTAGCGGGAGAAGAGAAAGATACCCGTGAACCCAAGAAGCAGCCCGGTGAGCATCCATTTGTTGGAAAAGTTCGATCGCCAGCCCTGGCGGTCCAGCAGGAGGAAGAGCAGCGGCTCTGTGGCGATGACCACGGCTGTATGTCCCGAACTGATGTATTGTTCGCCGATGACCACAAAGCCGGCGCCTCCGCCCAGCATCAGCAGACCGCTGATCGCGAGCACCTTTAATTGACGGGGGGAGGGAAGGGCCAGTCTTCTGATAAGACACCAGACCAGCAGCAGGGTAGAGGCTCCCGCATATCGCAGGCTGGACAGGACAAAGGGTTTCATGCCCTGCAGCCCGAAAAGATTGGCCAGGTAAGTGGTCCCCCAGATAAAATAGATGGCGAGGAAGGCCAGGATGGTGAGTGTTCTTTTGGTATTCATATTTGCTGATTTTTCTCAAAGCTACCTTACCTTTGGACTACCTTTGTAGACCAGAAATACTAACTAAAGTAGTCCAGCATGAATCCCATTATCCGCCTGCTGATCATCGACAAGGACCAGCCTGTACCTGTTTATTTACAGATAGCTAATGGTATCATCGGCATTATCAAGCAGGGTATCCTGAAGCCGGGTATGGCCCTGCCCACCAGCCGCGCCCTGGCAGCGGCATTGCATATTCATCGCAAGACGGTATTGGCGGCCTATGATGAGCTGCTGGCCCAGGATTGGGTGGAATCCTATCAACGGAAGGGGTTGTATGTCTCGCAAAACCTGCCCGAGGTCAAGCCCCGGCAGATGTCTGCCTCCAGGACGGTGACCGCCTATCCCGCGCGGGCGGCTTTTGCCGTGCACCAGCGGAAATTTATTTATGAAGGCGCTTATTCACCCGTGCGGGAAAGGTTGGTGTTCAACGATGGCTTCCCCGATACACGTCTCGCGCCCGTGGACCTGCTGATCCGGGAGTACAGGAGATACGCCAACTATAAGTTCACTTCGCGATTTTTATCGTACGGTCCCGAGCAGGGGTCTGAGCATTTGCGTGTGGAGCTTGCGAGATTTTTGAACGAGACGAGGGGACTGCAGGCGAGCCCTGCGAATATACTGATCACAAAAGGGGTGCAGATGGCATTGTATCTTACCAGTCATGTGCTGCTGGAGAAAGGAGATCAGGTCGTCGTCGGGGAGCCCGGCTATATAGGCGCCAGTCATGTGCTGGAAGAGGCGGGGGCCGTGATAAATCTTGTGCCGGTGGACGAGGGGGGCATCGATGTCGATGTCGTGGAAGCGCTCTGTCGCCGGAAAAAGATACGACTGTTGTATATCATCCCTCACCATCATAACCCTACTACCGTGACATTGACCCCTGGCAGGAGGATGCAATTGCTCGAGCTGGCGAAGAAATATCAGTTTGCCGTGCTGGAGGATGACTATGATTTCGACTTTCAATATGCTTCGAGCCCTATACTACCGCTGTCCAGCATCGATGACTACGGGAATGTCATTTATGTGGGGTCGTTCTGTAAGACCATTGCTCCTGGCATCCGGATCGGCTTTATGGTCGCGCCCGGGAATGTGATCCGGGAGGCTACCCGTCTCCGGCGGATTGTCGACAGACAGGGTGAGCAACTGTTGGAAGAGGCCATTGCCAACCTGCTGCAAAATGGAGATATCAGCCGGCATTTGAAGAAGGCCAATAAGATCTATCATGCGCGAAGGGATCTACTCTGCTCCCTGTTGCGGGAGGAGCTGGGGCGTCAGCTGCGATTTACGGTCCCGGATGGGGGATTTGCCGTGTGGGCGCAGTATACGGGGAAGACTACTGCCAGGGCCGTGGCGGAAAATGCGCGGGCGCTGGGATTGTCCATCAGCAGTGGGGAGGAGTATTATCATGCGCCTCCGGCAAGGCCAAATGCGGTGCGGCTTGGGTTTGCTTCCATGAATGAGCGGGAGATGAAGGAGGCCGTGGGATTGTTGAAGAGGGCTGTGGCTGGTCCGCCGGGCCGATAGGCCGGCGTAAAGGACGGATTTGTATCTTGCGGACCATATGAAGCACTTCCTTTTTTTACTGATCGCCCTGCCCGGGGTCCGGGCTCTTGCCCAACAGCCAGCCCGGGGCGCCCAACAGCTAACTCGGAGCGCCCAACAGCTAACTCGGAGCGCCCAACAACCGTTGTATAAGGATAGTACGCAACCTGTCGGGCGACGGGTGTCGGATCTTTTGTCGAGGATGACGCTGGAAGAAAAGTCCTGGCAGATCTTTATGATACCGGGAGATATGGATCATGCCGAATCCGGCCAATACCGCAATGGACTCTTTGGCTTCCAGGTCAGTGCAGGCGGCCGGGGGGACGCGGGAGGACAGATGCTGAACTACAACACCAGCGAGAATGCCTTACGGGTGGCTCATAAGATCAATGGGATCCAACGATATTTTGTAGAGCAGACGAGATTGGGGATACCTATCATCGCCTTTGACGAGGCGCTGCACGGGCTGGTCCGCGAAGGCGCTACGGCTTTCCCACAATCTATTGGGCTGGCGGCGACATGGGATACCGCATTAATGGGGCGGGTGGCTGCATCGATAGCCCGCGAGACAAGAAGACGCGGCATCCGCGATATACTTTCACCCGTCGTGAACCTTGCTTCGGATGTGCGTTGGGGCCGCACCGAGGAGACATATGGCGAAGATCCTTTTTTGGCATCGGCCATGGGAGTGGCGTTTGTCGGCGCTTTTGAGCGGCTCGGTATTATCACAACACCCAAACATTTTGTGGCCAATGTAGGTGATGGAGGACGGGACAGCTATCCCATCCATTATAACGAACGATTGCTGGATGAGCAGTTCCTTGTTCCCTTTAAAGCCTGTATCGAGCGGGGCGGATCGCGGAGCATCATGACCGCCTATAATACCGTCGACGGCACCGCGACCTCTTCCAACGCATGGCTCCTGCTGGACAAACTAAAGAAACAATGGGGTTTTAAGGGTTTTGTCATCTCCGATGCCAATGCCGTGGGTGGGGAGCTGGTGCTGCATCATACTGCTAAGGATTATCCTTCGAGCGCGCAGCATGCCATCAATGGCGGATTGGATGTCATCTTTCAGACGGAGTATAAACATCATGCTTTATTCCTGCCTGATAGTTTGTTAAGCCGGATCGACAGCGCCCGGCTAAATGACGCTGTGGCCAGGATCTTGCGCGCCAAGTTCGAGCTCGGTCTTTTTGAACATCCCTATGTGCCGGAGAACGCCGTAGGGGCTGAGGAGGACAAGGAAAACAAGGCCATTGTTCGGCAGGCCGCCCGCGAGTCCTTTGTGTTGTTGAAGAATGAGGGACAGGTGCTGCCTATTCGTCCTGGTATAAAGACAATTGCCGTCCTTGGCGCCGATGCGGCGGAGGCAAGGCTGGGTGGATACAGCGGTCCCGGGAATGGTAAGGTCAGCATACTGCAAGGCATAAAAGAGCGTGCGGGCGCCGGGGTACGCGTCATTTACTCGGAAGGAGCGAACAGGAACAGCCACGATTATTCCGTCATTCCGGGGAAGTATCTGCAATATGAAGGGAAGGAGGGGCTGCATGGGTCCTATTTTCCTGCGCGGAATGCGAATAGCCTTCCTGCGGCGGAGCGGATGGACAGGAACATTAACTTCCATTGGACATTGTCGCCGCCTGCGGCGGGGCTTTCTACGGATTTTTATTCGGTGCAATGGACGGGTACGCTGACCGCGCCCGTGAGTGGGAAGTTCCGTATCGGATTGGAAGGAGATGATGGTTATAGGCTATCTGTCAACGATAGTATCATCGTATCCCGGTGGGATAAGCAATCGTATCATACGACCCTGGCGGATTATACTTTTGTGAAGGGTAAGAAATATGATATACAGATAGATTTCTTTGAGACCAATGGGGACGCTACGATCAAATTCGTGTGGAATGCGGAAGACACCGTCGATGGAATGAAAAAGATACGAGATGCTGTGGCGGCTGCCCGGCAGTCCGATGTGGCCGTGGTTGTCGCGGGTATTACGGAAGGTGAGTTCCAGGACAGGGCGATGTTGTCTTTGCCTGGTGATCAGGAAGCATTGATACAGGCCGTGGCTGCTACCGGCAAGCCGACGGTCGTCTTATTGGTAGGGGGGAGTGCGATCACGATGAATAATTGGATCGACAAGGTGCAGGCCATTGGCGCCGTATGGTATCCTGGTGAGGAAGGAGGGCATGCCGTGGCGGATGTATTGTTTGGGGATTATAATCCGGCTGGGCGGCTGCCTATCACTTATCCCGTGCATGAGGCGCAGCTGCCGCTGGTATACAACCACAAACCCACCGGCAGAGGGGATGACTATAACAATTTATCCGGGATGCCTTTATTTCCTTTTGGGTTTGGGCTGAGCTATTCAAAGTTCGTTTATGACAATTTTGTTTTTCGAAAGGATAGGATTGCGGTGGGGGATAGTACCAGTGTCTTCGTACGGGTGACAAATGCGGGTGACAGGGAAGGAGATGAGGTCGTACAATTGTATATTCATGATGAGCTGGCGTCTGTGGCCCGTCCTGTGATGGAGCTGAAGGGATTTCAGCGGGTGCATTTGCGGCCATGGGAAAGCAAGACGTTAAGATTTGATATCATGCCGGATATGTTGCGGATGCTGGATAAGGATTTGCGTTGGGTCATCGAGCCTGGGGAGTTCCGGGTCATGATTGGGGGTTCTTCGCGTGATTTGCGATTGAAGGGGAATTTAGTTGTATATTGAATGTATGAAACATATATCCTTTATTCTCTTATCCGTGATCTCCATCTGCTCCCACGGGCAGGGTCCAGCCGTGCAGGACAGCACAGAAATATACATCAGCAATATCCGCGCTGAATATCAGAAGATCAATTCCTCCAAAATGCGGGTCGTGGATGCGGAGCCGCGGGAAGAATCCTCAGAAGGAGGTGAGGTGAAGAAATATTACGATAGTAAGGGACTGAGGAAAATAGCAGCAGACTATATGGGTGCGATAGGGAGAACAACCTGGGAATATTATTTCTTCGGAGAAGAGCTGTGTTTTGTATATACAGTAGCCTACACTTATGACAAGCCCATGAGCGGCCATGTTATAAAGAAAGAAGAGAACAGGTATTATTTCCACCATCGACAGATGATACGATGGATAGATGAAAGGGGTAAGATCAAGGATAAAAGTCTTTATGCCGACAAGGCAAGTGAGATATTAAATGATAAAGATATAAGATAGAGACAAATGAGAAGGATCTTGATTATTGGATTAGTGATTATATATGGCTGTACAGCCAGGGCCCAGTCGTCCGAACCCCGGCCTTTAAAGAGCAGGATAAAAGGCATTTGGGCCAATGTTGGAGACGAGAACGCCAGTTTTGTAATAAAGGACAGCACTATTTTTTACCCTGATCATAATAGTACACATAAATATATCTTGAAGGGAGATACTGTAAAGATTAAATATGATGGGTTTGTTGGAAGGTTTTTGATCAGTATGCGTGGTAATGACACGCTGGTTATGAAGGGCGATGAGGAGAGTGTATATTATAGGTTTGATAATACTGAAAAGCTGGCGCTGTTAAAAGAATTTTATACCCGATATATTACTGACGTAGCCAGCGGGGCCGAGCAGA
>Ga0105237_10001924_pt1 | contig 26508 bp, 19 predicted proteins | sample KBSC24metaG_FD_81520 | JGI IMG/M metagenome (GOLD analysis project Ga0105237, IMG submission 81520) | Corn rhizosphere microbial communities from Kellogg Biological Station, Michigan, USA - KBS C2-4 metaG | ecosystem: Host-associated > Plants > Roots > Rhizosphere > Soil | place: Michigan, USA...
AATATTACCCCATCAATAGAGGAAATATCTGCTAAAATTTGATTAGCTCGTTGGCTCCAGCTTCCCGGATAGTCAGTATTAATCTCAATTCTCTGCGAAATTGTATTGAGATATTCAACATCTCCATCTCTGGTTACTTTATCATTGTCATCTAGGTAGAGAAACTTGTATTTTTTTTCCATTGATTTAATTTTCGAGTGATGCTATCTCCTCATCTGAAGCTTTTGGAATTTCTATTCTAAAACAAGTATTATAATTTTCAATCGGGTCAACAAGAAAAATGTCCCCCTTATATTCATTCACGATATCTTTTAATATCTTAAGCCCCAAGCCTGAACCAACGATGTGTTCGTTTGTTTTTGCGCTTAGTGCAGCTGGTGTGGCGGTGGTAAAAAAAGCATCAAATATTCTCTCTTTAAATTCAGGTTTTATTCCATCGCCGTTGTCTGAAAATTCCAGGAAAACACATTTATCATTTTTACCGGCAGAAATTTTTATCATCTTTTGAGATGGGTTTCCTCTCCTAAGCGCTTTTTTAGCATTCGTATATAGGTTTAACAAAATTGAGTGCCATTCGGATGGATGCATTTTTACTGTGAATAAATCATAACCAATAATTTCATTTTCTACAGTTATATTTTCATGTTCAAAATCCCACTTTGTACTTTCAATAAATGGTCTTATCACTCTCCTCAATTCAATAAATTCAAGATCTCGCTTAGCATTCCTGCTTACTGCGTCATTAAAATATGAAGTATATGTATCGAGGTGATTTATCTTGTCAATTACTTGGTGCAAACTATTTATTTTCTCCTCATCGGTTTCCTTTTCTACCAAGCTTTTTAACTTGCTATTGAAGAATACCGGGAACTGGATAATTTCATGGGTAAATTCACCTATTGTAATCCCTAATGTTGCAAGAATTCTTAACATTGCTAGTTCATCCAGAATTCCTTTGAGATCATCTTGCAGGTTTTCAAGAAGATTTTCAATTTCTGCTTTTTTTGATTCACCTTCTTCAGTTTCAGAACCATTATTAATAGCGCTAAACTCTTCAATTTTTGCCTGAATTCCTTCTAACTTGGTTTTGATAGAACGTTTATCATCAATTCGCTTTTTTCTCTTCTCCTTTTCCTTATAAACAAATGGAGAAATACGCCTAATTCCTGCAACAATCGCTTTGCGAACAAAGTCTTTTAACTCGGATAGGGCTTCATTTTCGATCAAACCTTCACGGCTCGCCGTTTCTTCAAAAAGAACTCCCTCTTTGTCAAGTATTTCAACAAAACCAAAAAAATTCTTGTTTGTGTAAGGTATGTTGAATGTAACGTTAACATCTTCTGTATCAATGTCTATCCTGGTTCGCCTTCTATCTAGTCCTAGCCAATCATCTCCAAGTTCACCGTATGGAAGCACTCTAAAACCATTTCTATAAACTCTTAAACCAGACTGTAATGCTGCAATATCTTCAATATTATTTAATTCTAATTTTGAAAGCCCATTGTTGTAATATTCAACCCTATCATAAATAAAATAGTAGGCCTTGAAATGTATATCTTTTAAAAACGTATAGTCAAGAACAAGATCACCTCCTTGTTCATTTGAACTTATAGCAAATTCAGAATCATTGATATTAAAACTTTCGCTTTTTACCTTTACAAATCCCAAACCCTGATCGTTCACATACCCCTCGATAATAGCTAATGATTTTTCGAAAAGAATGGTATTAATATCCGCAATTGAAGATTGGAAACCATTTTCTGTTCTGTAACATTCTACCAAAAAAGATTCATCGCCTTGTTTTGCTATCTTTAAGACTTCGCTTTTATTTGATAAAAATGTAGGCTGTAGTAAATCGGATACATATCTAAAAACTCTCTTAATTTGTGCTACAGTCCAGGAATGCCTTAATTCTTCAATATGTAGAGTTGTACCTTCCGGCTTTTCCTTGTCAACATACTCAATTGCATTTTCTATTAATGACAGGTCTTTATTACCAGCGTATAAATTCCAATCAATCGTTAGTTTAATTGCTTTTGTATCATTGATTGTTTGGGTTGTAATTACTAATTTCTCACCTAGAAATTGAGTAGCGAAACGTCCTATGCCCTTCCGGCCTGCTCTCTGTCTTTTAAATTTTGGCGATACAGGATCATTAATCTTACTAGTGGTAGAAAGTGTCATGAAGCCTTTAATTAAGTCCACTTTTGTCATGCCATGGCCATCATCGTCTATAATCAGTTTTCCACCGGTTACATTTGAATTGATAAAATCCAATTTTACCAGAGTGGCGTCTGCGTCATATGCATTTTTAATTAATTCTGAAACGCCGGTTTCAGCTCTGCCAATAAGCTCCTTACCTAAACGATTAATTATGTTAGCATCAACCGAAAATGTTACGGAATTAGGATTTAACTGTTGTAGCTGAGAGATTATATCATCTCTCTGCTTTATTAAATCTTCTTTACTTGATTGATTGTCCATAAACATTAAATGAAGCAACTTGCGCATCCTTCTCCTTCAGCCTCGGATAGAATGTCGAGTAGATACGGAGATGATGATTTTTTTCTTTCAGTACGCTTGATGTATTCTTCCTTGATCCTTAAAATTCGCTCCGGTTTTATAAGCTCTTCAAGTGACTCGTCCTGCGCCCAGGTGTAACCATCCTTCTCATACTCCATAGCTTTTAAATAGAGCTCTGGGTGTTGCTCATATAGCCAAACCCACTCAATTTTTTGCTGATAAAAACAGAAGAAACATCCTGAACGGCTTCTTGCGTAAGATGATTTTTTTCCGTTTACTTCAAACTCTATCTGTTTATAGTATTCAGGCACGCCAACTCCTGAATCTTCAAGAATTTTAAAGATATCGTTTCTTACCAACACATCCTCATTATCCACCAACGGAAACAATTCTTCAGTAGCCAAAGGATAGTTGGTTGATTTTAAGAAAGCAAACACCAGTTGGTTAAACTCCTTGATCCCGAGGTCCAAAAGCTGATTGAGCTTGTGTGGTTGTGAGTAAGAAGAAGATATTGGAGTGAGCAGAATTTCTTTGATCCTATCTGTTTTACTGTTGACTGGAAGAATGCTGTCAAAAAGTACGGAGAGATTTTTAATGTTATCATTAGATAATATCTTCATAGCCACATCCTCACTCCATATATTTTTCCGGAAAGGAAAAATAGATTGAATGTTGCTTTTCTTAGAGATATATCCTTCGCGATCTTCATCACCCCTGATCCCGACATATGATATTACAGGATCATTGCCGACAAATTTTTCAAAGGGGTCAAGCTTTAGTTTTTTGGTGCACCATCTTGCATTTGAGGATGGTAAGTACCCCCCGTACATCTTTAAAAAATGATCAAATGGCAATTCAGGACTATTTTCTGCAGCAGCTAACCTCAGTATCTTTTTTCCAAGAAAAACCTCCAGGTTATCAATCAGCTGGTATGTTTCATCAAGTTCTCTACCTGTATCTGAGGTATAATACTCGATATCAAGATCAGGATAATTTGATTTCATGTAGATAGCCAAAGCAGCACTGTCTTTACCACCTGAAATACCTAATACGTGCCTTACTTTTCCCATTATTTAATCAAGTCTCTTAATAAATTTGTCAATGCAGCAATATTTAAAGCTTTATCCTTGGAAAGCAACTTTTTAATGGTTTCTTCAATTTCAGTAGCTTCTTTTTGCTTTGCCTTGGACAATCTAACTAATTTTTTATTGAGTCCGTTAGCAAAGCTACCAATTTGGACATCAATTACATCTTCTTTATCTTCTTTATAATCAGCAGATGAAATCCTGGTAAGGCTGTCGAGGCTTAATTTCATTTCTTTAAGCTTATCATAAATCGCCACCTCATCTTCGTCATTTATTTTTTCCAGTGTAGTGCCGATCAAAGCCTGAATAATTGAATTAAGCCATGCTTTTTTATCCTCAAGCTGAGAGTCCAGACGTTGAACGAAAACTTTTTGTTGGGAAAGCAATAGGTGCTTTCTTAGTTTTTTGTACCTGTTTTGAAACCATAACTTATACTGTTCAAAACTGAGGTCGTCTTCAATAATTTCATTTTGCAGGAATAATTCTATTCTGCCAATCAGTTCGTCATAACAACTTCTCAAATCCCTGATAGCAACCTGTAATTTGTTGATATACTTTTGCAGTTCCTTTTCAGAACCTTGAATCTTATCAACGGTAAATCCCAAAGCCGTTGGAAAATCTTCAAAGAAGGTTTTTTCCGGATCTTTTGAACTTGATATTGCATTCCTTATTTGTATTGCCTCCTTACTCAATCGCGATGTGTTCTTTGCATAGTCAGGAAGATCTTTATAAAAAGTCAAAAACGGTTTAATCGTTTCAATAAAGTTTGAGCCGGTCAGACGCTTCTCCTCCTGCTGATTTAAGAATGAACGATAACTATTGAATATATTTAACTTTACACCTTCTATGTCGAATGTTTTAATTTCATAATCACCGGGGTATTTCGCGATGAGTTCCAATACCTCATCATTTATAAATGGAATGTATCCTCCATCACCAAATAATGCAAAATCATCCCTTTTGATAAAGAGAAAAGTCGGTATCCAAAAATCTATAAGTCCTTGTTTCAGTTTAAAAGGACGCTTACTTAAGTGCGCTGCAAATTCCGAAATTTTCCTTCTTGAAACTTTTGCACTTTCGAGATAATCCATTGACGCCTGCCAAAGGAAATGGAACCGATTATTGTTATTCGGAAGGATTGATAACTCAACCTTATCCGAGTAGAGATGGATATTATTACTTTCGAGCAGCGATAAATAAATCGTCTTCTCCGGTGGGAATTTATTTTCCTGAAATCCCAGTAACGGTTTATCCCAGTCCGAACTTAATGCTTTGAAATAATTTTTCTTAGCGGTATGAATAGACGTTGAAATTTTATGTTTGTTTACCAGCTCATTATTGAAGACGGGGGCCTTATTATAGACATCATTGCAGATATCAGACAGCTTTTTATTAAACTCTTTCTTATTGATGATTTGCAGTTCCTCACCCTTATAAATCCAGATCACCTCGGGTTTTGCTGCATAAAAATTATTCAGGATTTTGTGGGTTAAGAAATTTTGCTGGTGTAAAATGCTGTTATTCAATTCACGTACGGCAACCTTATCATCAATGTTCTCTTCAATTACTTTTTTGGTTTTTTCTATTTCAATTAATAAATCTTTGATGGACGCAGATTTGATATAATAACCATATAAAATGGCCTCTTCCTGTTTTGAGGACTGTTCTATAACCTCACTGATTTTCAGTTTATCATTGAAAATCAGGTTGACAAAACCATCAATCTCACCTTGGGGAACCTGATCAATAGGATGGGCAGAAATTACGTATTCAAATAGCCGGGGTGTTCCTATTTCATATGAGATCTCTTTGGCAATGATGGGAGGCAGCTGGTAATACTTTTTTAATAATGTTGTTACATCAGTAATCTCATTTACCTTATTTCCGGCAGCAAGCAATGCGGTTTGAAAATCAAGGTCTGTTCCTTCAAATAGAACATATCTTTTACTGTAATTTCGGTAAAGTATGATTTTCTTTACTTCAAGGTCTTCGATTAATTTTTCTGCATTATCAATTTCAAGGCAGAGTTCAGCATAGTTAACCAGGAACGTTTTATCAAGGGATGATCCCGAGAGCGTTGTTATATTGAGCAGCCCGATTGTCTTAATGAGCTTGACATATTGATTAACATCCTTGTCAAAACTTGACTCAACCCGCTCAAGAGTGCTCTTAATAGATTTCCAGGCTGAAAAATCCGGATTGAATCTTGAATTTAAAAAAGAATAAAAATTAAAGATCAGATAGTCGTAGACCTCGGATACACTATAGAACCCCTTGCTATTATATTGATGCTGAAAAATCCCTGTATGATCCGTTGACTCCAAAAAGGAAAAAAGAGATCTTTCATTTTGCCCATACCGTTGAAGGGAAAGGGTAAGGACGCTCGCTGAGAAAAGATCAAGCGGATATAATCGGGATGATATTTCACTTAAATAATCTGCATTAATATTGAAAGCCTTTGACTTTATGAAAAGACTGTTCGCTTTTTTTATCCCTTTTTCATTTTCTCTTGCAGTGATTTTTTCGTTTAAGTGCTCAGCAGCAAGAAAAAGAAGTTGTTCAACCGGCTCATTAAAAGTAACCTCTCGGAATCTGCCCTTCACCTTGCTCCATTCCTGCTTTTGAGAGCCGTTCAGTGAAATGGCATATGCATCAAAATTTTGGTGCACCGTAGTAAAAAGGACGATGTTTGACTGAGGATTATTCGCAAATTCAGCTAATTGCTGAATAAAGTAAAGTTCCTTTTCAGGTTCATTTAGAGCAGCGTATTCCAAAAATTTTCCAAACTCATCTATTACAATAAATAAGAGAGGATTTTTTTTACCTAAATCATGGTATCTGTTATAAATTTCGGAGAAAATATTTTCCGCTGAATTCTTAGTGCTTTTAATTTCAAAGTAGTCTGCAAAAGTTTCCTTGATTGATTTATACTCCCCAACCATATTGATGAATTCAATTTTTGGCTGGTCAAGAAAATTCAAACCAAAGTATTTCTTTTTGCCAGAAATGCTTTGCTGGAAAGCCCAAAGGAATGCGGACTTGCCGGTTCCATAGGAACCAATGATATTAAATGAACGAATTCCTATGTTGAAATCCTGCGCTAGTTGGTTAGCAATGCGAACAGCATTAGGCGTGGGGATATAATTCAGTTCTCTTTCACTGTCCCTTATTATATTTACTGAAGTGGAAAATTTATTTGCCATAATACTTATTCAAAACCTCAAGCGGTTTAGGTTTAACTTTGAACTGAATTTCTTTGATTCCTGCCTGGTCGTTATAGGTTATACCATATTCTTTAAATTTTTTCGAGGAGGCTATACTTTCAAATTTGTTTACCAGGCCATTCCTGTTTAGGGCAAATACAATTCCCGCGTTATTCATGTTCTGTTCGATTGAGCTTAAACTAATTGATTTATCAAAGCCATCCTGATCAAGTATTACGTAAAGCAGAACCTCATCAGGAATTTCTACCCTATCCTGGTTTTCGATATAGTAGTACGTTTCGGTTCGTTCGTCAGATTTCCTTGTGTCGAATTTCAACAAATTCAGTTCGGTTAATAATCCGGAAAAAGTATCTTCGATATCTTTCCCCTGGGAATTGGTCAACCGGTACATTTTTACAAAAATGTCGAAATCTGTAGACAGGGTTTTAGCATTGATATTATTTATGCCGGCAGACTCTGTTTTTCTAGCTATAAATCCCACGAAATTATCTTTTGTAAATTCAATTTTTTCTCTTCGAAATTCATTGAAAATAAGGCTATAAATAGATGCAAGGCCTTTTTTAATCAGATGATAATGCAGTAACCACAAAGAAGCTTCATCTTCCAGATAAGGGTCTTTTCCTTCGCCATCGAATAGATAAATTGCAAAAGGAGTGAGTTGCCCATCTTTATCAAGAAGATCAAATGCCTTCATCCAATAATAAATAGAAGAAACCATATTTTTTCCAACACCCAAATCAACAACTGCAGATTCATTCGTAAATGATTTATTTGCTTTTACGAACTCATATCCTTTTTTTAGCCACAACTGCCTACACTGAAATGTATCGTGACCAGAAAAAGTAAATCTAACGGTCTGTTTTTCAATTACTTCCATTATATTCTCCATCCTTCTAATTATTGGTAAAATAACGAAAAAATACTGCAATAACAATGCAATATTTATGTACAGAATGTGCAAAACCGACCCACAACTTTACCAATTCCGCAATCAATGATAGGTTAGAAGCATCTACTGATAGCCTTATGCCCGAAGGATACTCCAGCATAACTTCTTGTCGTTTAGCCCTATCTCTAACTACCGTGTCCGGATAATGCGCTACATCTTTAGGACTCAAAATGCCTTCCATTCGGTATGATGTGTTATGACCTATATCGTTGTGTTGTTCCGGTAAATTATTCGCAGAACGGTATAATGGCTCCATATTATTGCCCTCTTCAACTATGCGGGTTTCGGTTATTGATAATTCAGAGATTGGGTATGTTTACCCTTCGATAAGCGGCAGTAATGTGAAAAAGGACGCGGACGAAAATCGATTAAAATGGGCATTTTTTGCATATCCTACAAATTGTACAACTATTGTAATCTTGAGTTCAAATTCAAAATTAATGTCTTTAATTCCTGAATATCGGTTGCTGGTTCTGGTAATGTATCCGTCTGATGTTTATAGTATTCCCATACTTCCAGAATATCCTCAGCTTTGACCTGATAAGGCGCATACGCCTTATTCGTTGACTTCAACAACACATTGTGGTCATCGCCAATCGTCACCAGTTTAAATACAAAATCCTGATCTCCTTTCAGGATTACAATGCAAGGTGTATTGGGTTTTAAACTTGTCCAGTCCTGGACATATTGCGCAATAATGTCGCTGTTTTCCGGTATGGGCAACATGGAGTCCCCGCTGGTTGGAAACATACGGAATGTCCCCGTTGGCAAGTTTGGCAGGCTGAATTTTGGCAAACCAGCAATAAATTCGGGATCATTATAACCAGCGAGATAACCGGCTTTTGCTTTAACGGGTACATACTCTGTATTCTCCAGGTTATTTTTATCTACTGTTATTGCCAGAATCCTGACCTGACTACCGGTCATATACACATCATTTCCTGCCTGCAGCTCACGTAATTTCAGTTCGCCAAGCTTCATCAGATCGATTTTTAGCAGACTATCTACAGCAATTTTAAAATACCCTGCAAATTTTACAAGGTCATTAATAGTCGGGTTTTTAGTTTTACCTGATTCCAAAGCCTGAAGCGTAATTCGCTTTAAATCAAGCAAATTGGCCAATTCTTCCTGGCTCATCTTTGCCCGCAATCTCAGGTACTTAATGTTACTGTGGAAAAAAAGTCTTGCTGTTTCCATTTTCGTGTGTTATTATTGATAACAACATTTTGTTACTATTGATAACAAAATTAGGAATAAAATAAGAGATATGGAAACTGGGGCAGCAAAAAAAGAAATTCTGGCACAACTGCAAAAGCAAATTCTTGCAATGCAGGGGTTTAAGACCGTTTCTGATAAGCAGTCCCTGAAGACAGGTCTTGGCATAATTGAACAATCATTTCCGGGAAATACTTTTCCTATGGGGGCTATACATGAATTTATCAGCCCGGCACAAGGTGAAGCAGCTGCCACCAATGGCTTTATTGCCGGGTTGTTGAGCGGCATTATGCAAAAAGGAGGCACTGCTCTTTGGATCGGTACCAGACGCACATTATTTCCTCCGGCCTTAAAAGCTTTTGGCATCGAACCGGACCGAATTGTCTTTATCGACCTGATCCGGGAAAGGGATGTATTGTGGGCCGTAGAGCAGGCATTGAAATGTGATGCGTTGACGGCGGTTGTGGGTGAGCTTAAAGAATTGGGGTTTACGGAATCCAGGCGATTGCAATTGGCTGTTGAAGAAAGCAAGGTAACTGGTTTTATACACAGGCATGAACCCAAAGGGAAAAATACCGTGGCGTGTGTGAGTCGCTGGAAGATCGCGCCCTTATCCAGTGATATTGCAGGAAATATGCCAGGGGTGGGTCATCCCCGCTGGGATGTAAACCTGCTGAAGGTGCGCAATGGTACACCCGGAGCCTGGCAGATTGAATGGGAATCCGGATCGTTCCATCATATCCAAAGCAAACAACCGAATATAGTATCCATTTCATCAACAAGAAATACCGGGTAGCATGGGCAGACGATTTGTAGCTATATGGTTCCGTCACCTGACCACGGACCGGCTGATCCGCCGGCAGCCGGAATTAAAGGAGCAGCCTTTTGTATTGGCAGCTCCCGAAAGGGGACGTATGGTCATTAAAGCCGCCAGCATTACTGCGCAAAACAAGGGCATTGACACCGGTATGGTGGTTGCCGATTGTAGGGCCATACTTCCGGAATTAAAAGTATTTGATGATGAACCGGGCCAAATGGTACCCTTACTGAACGCCATAGGCGAATGGTGCCTCCGTTATACACCAATAGTCGCTATTGATTTACCGGAGGGATTGATCCTGGATGTAAGCGGCTGTACCCACCTCTGGGGCGGAGAAAAAGAATACCTCAAGGATATTCTTAACCGGCTGAGAACATTCGGCTACGATATCCGTGCCAGTATTGCAGATACCATAGGTGCTGCATGGGCTGTTTCCCGTTTTGGGCAGGTATCGCCTATTATAGAGCCAGGCAATCATATTGCTGCGCTACTGCAGCTTCCTGCTGCTGCGTTGCGCCTTGATGCGGCTATACTAACCCGGCTGGACAAACTGGGCCTATATCAAATTAATAGTTTTATCAAGATGCCGCGCACGGCTTTACGCAGACGCTTTGGACAGGAATTGCTCAACAGGCTGGATCAGGCTACCGGTCAGGGAATAGAAATTCTTGAACCGATACAGCCCGTATTGCCTTACCAGGAAAGGCTGCCCAGTCTGGAGCCTATTCGGACTGCACCAGGAATAGAGATCGCATTAAGAAGGCTGCTGGAAGTCTTATGCAACCGCTTATCGAAAGAAGGCAAAGGCCTGCGCAAAGGTATATTTAAAGGATACCGGATAGACGGACACCTGGAACAGATTGAGATCGGCACCAATAAAGCATCCAATAATATAGAGCATCTTTTCAGCCTTTTCAAATTAAAGATCGAGACGATTACTCCCGCTTTGGGCATAGAACTTTTTATCCTGGAAGCACCGCTGGTTGAAGAAGTACCTGCGGAACAGGAATCTCTTTGGAATATCAGCGGTAGCGGAGATGAGACAGCTATTGCCGAACTGCTGGACCGTATTGCAGGAAAAGTCGGATCAGAGACCATACACCGTTATCTGCCAGCCGAACATTACTGGCCCGAACGATCCATCAAAATAGCGTCTTCACTGCAAGAAAAACCATTGATTGACTGGCGTGTGGATCAGCGCAGGCCGGTCAATCTGTTGCGTAAACCCGAGGAAATAGAAGTATCAGTGCCGCTCCCTGACTATCCTCCTCTTCTCTTCCGGTACAAGGGAATCCTGCACCAGATCAAAAAGGCAGATGGGCCGGAGCGCATAGAGCAGGAATGGTGGCTGCAGCAGGGGCTGCACCGGGATTACTACCAGGTAGAAGATGAATATGGCGTAAGGTATTGGCTGTTCCGTTCAGGTCACTACAATGATGAAGAGACTAAATGGTTTATCCACGGATTTTTTGCCTGATAAATAAATAACAATGAGTTACACAGAACTACAGGTGACAACGAATTTTACCTTTTTACGCGGAGGGTCACATCCTGAAGAAATGATAGAACGGGCCGCTGGCCTGGGACATCGGAAAATAGCGATCACAGACCGCAATACCCTGGCGGGTATTGTGCGGGCGCATGTCGCGGCAAAAAAGCTGAATATGCAAATCATCCCGTCCTGCCGGCTAGATCTGCTGGATGGGCCGAGCCTGCTTGCATACCCGACATCAAGAGATGCATATAGCAGGCTATCCGGATTGCTTACGGAAGGCAACATAAGAACAGAGAAAGGTAAGTGCGAGCTGTACAAGGCAGACGTGTACCGATATGCGGCAGGGATCAAGTTTATCCTGATTCCACCTGAAACGCTAAATATCCATTTTGATTTTGAACCAGAATTCAAAGCAGCTCTGCAGGAATACCGTAATGCATTGGGAACTGAGCTATATCTTGGTGCCATCCGGTCTTACCAGGGTGATGACAGTAAAAGGCTGTTTCGGTTGAATGAATTGTCAATACAGTATGATGTGCCGATGATAGCCACCAATGATATCCATTATCACGAACGGGAGCGTCGTGAACTACAGGACATCCTCACCTGCATTCGTGAGAAATGCACCATTTATAATGCCGGCTTTCGGCTCCATCAAAATGCAGAGCGCTACCTGAAACCAATAACGGAGATGCAACGGCTGTTTCGGCTTTATCCCGATGCTATAGCCCGCACCCAGGAAATTGCAGATGCCTGCAGGTTCTCCCTGGATAGTTTGGAATATGTTTATCCAAAGGAGATTACCAGCGAAGGACGTACTCCACAACAAGAGCTCGTATTGCTGACTTGGCAAGGTGCCCAAGAAAGATTTGGGGAAAATGTACCTGAAAGAATTAAAGAGGCAATCATAGAAGAGCTCACATTTATGGAGCGAAAAAACTATGCTTCTTATTTTCTAACGGTATATGATATTGTCCGCTTCGGCAGAAGTCGCAATATCCTTTGCCAGGGGCGCGGATCAGCCGCTAATTCGGTGGTCTGTTATTGTCTGGGCGTTACATCGGTCGATCCTACAAAGTTTAAACTGCTTTTTGCCCGATTCATGTCCGATGCAAGGGATGAACCACCTGATATTGATGTGGACTTTGAACATGAGCGCCGGGAAGAAGTGATGCAATATATCTATAACAAATACGGGCGTGACCGTGCCGGGATCGTTGCCACCGTCACACAAGTTCATTGGAAAGGTGCCATAAGGGATGTGGGCAAGGCAATGGGGCTATCTGTGGATGCCTTAGATAAATTATCCAAGTCGGGTTATGAGTTGACACCGGAATGGCTGGAAGGTCTGACCGGATCAAGCGAGGGCTTCGATCCCAAAGACCCGCACCTGATCAAGACCTTGCAGCTCACCCAGCAATATATCGGCTTCCCGAGGCAGTTAGGACAGCATACCGGCGGCTTTGTGATTACAAGGGGAAAGCTATCCGATCTATGCCCTATTCTTAATGCACGTATGGAAAACCGGACAAACATAGAATGGAACAAGGATGATATAGAGGCTTTGGGCTTTTTGAAAGTGGATGTCCTGGCTTTAGGCATGCTCACCTGCATCCGTAAGGCTTTTGACCTGGCGAAAGCACATTATGGACTGGACCTGACACTGGCAAAAATCAATGAAAAGGATGATCCAAAGGTCTATGAGATGATCAGTCATGCAGATACCCTTGGTGTATTCCAGATTGAAAGCCGGGCACAGATGTCCATGCTACCTCGTTTACGGCCTAATAAATTCTATGATCTGGTTATTGAAGTGGCTATTGTAAGACCGGGACCGATACAGGGGGATATGGTGCATCCCTACCTGCGTCGGCGAAATGGCGAAGAACCGGTCGAATATCCCTCAGAAGAGCTAAAGGGAATCCTCGGCAGGACATTAGGTGTGCCGCTATTCCAGGAACAGGCTATGGAGATTGCTATTGTCGGAGCGGGATTTACTCCCGCTGAGGCTGACGGCCTGCGACGCAGCATGGCGACGTTCAAGGCAAAGGGCCTGGTAACGCAATATGAAAAGAAGCTGGTAGATGGTATGATGGCCAAAGGTTACAAGGAAGAATATGCCCGCCGTGTATTCAAACAGCTTGAGGGCTTTGGCAGTTATGGCTTTCCTGAAAGCCATGCGGCTTCCTTTGCGCTGCTGGTTTACGTATCCTGCTGGCTCAAGTGCTATTATCCTGATGTTTTTGCGGCAGCATTGCTCAATAGCATGCCCATGGGTTTCTATCAGCCTGCACAAATAGTGATCGATGCTAAAAAACATGGGGTACAAATTAATCCCATAGACATCAACTATTCCGCATGGGATAATCTTTTAGAAGGAAAGAACGAAAAATACTGTGCACTCCGCCTGGGATTCAGGCAGATCAAAGGTTTAAAAGAAGAGGAAATGCAGACACTGGTGTCAGCAAGAGGAAAAGGTTACAGCAGTATCCCTTCTCTAATGGAAGCAGGTATTTCACTAACCGCACTGGAGCGCCTGGCCGATGGCGATGCTTTTCGTTCAATAGGAATGGACCGGCGCAAAGCACTGTGGGAAGTATCGGCATTGGCAGACCGCCCTATAGGGATGTTTGAAGGTCAAACAGCTCACAGCCCAGAAGAAAGTGAAATTCAACTGCCGGAAATGAGTTTGTCGGAGCATGTGGTACAGGATTACAGCAGCACGGCCTTGTCATTAAAGGCGCACCCTGTAAGTTTTGTCCGGGAGAAGCTACAGATGCTGCGGGTAACACCCCTTGCAAGCCTTGCGCATTGTACGGATGGCATTCCGATCAAGGTAGCGGGGCTGGTATTGGTACGCCAAAGACCAGGAACTGCCAGTGGCGTTTGTTTTATCACAATTGAAGATGAAACCGGTTTTGCGAACCTAGTCGTCTTTGGTAAGCTCTTTGATAAGTTCCGAAAGGAGATCAATAGATCCAGGCTGCTCATGGTGGAAGGAAAGGTACAACGAGAAGGCGAAGTAATCCATGTCGTGGTGCGCCATTGCCATGACCTGTCTCCATTGCTGCGGGATATGACACAATCAGATCAGGAGCAGACAGCGCTGATCACCAGTTCACGAGCAGACGAAAAAGATACAGACAATTACCAAAATAAGGATCATAGGGTCAAGCAGCCGAAGGCCGTACAGGTAGAGCTATTCCCTGGAGGCCGGAATTTCAAATAAAAGAAAATGATACAACAGAAATTATTTGACGATTACCAGCACATGATGCCGCCTAAAGAACTAATGGATTATACGCCTGGCTTTTTGAGAGAAGCAGATGCAGACGAGTTGCTGGAATACCTATTACAGCATGTCCCTTGGCAGCAGGCCAGGGTGATGATGTATGAAAAAGAGGTATTGGCACCTCGCCTTTCAGCATGGTATGGAGAAAGAAAAATCAGGAGCGAAGATAAAAGAACACCATTACCCTGGTTGCCACCGCTTCTGGAGCTTAAAGAAAAAGTGGAAATCCTAACAGGCATGTCATTCAATGGGGTGCTATTGAATTATTACCGTGATGGTAATGATTCCGTAGCCTGGCATTCAGACAAAGACACCATACCGGGATTGAAAACAGAAATTGCTTCGATCAGCCTCGGCCAGGAACGTGGTTTTGATTTCCGAGCGAAGGATAATCATCGTAACCGATATACCGTTAATTTAGAGCATGGCTCTTTATTATTGATGAAGGGTGATCTTCAAAGATTCTGGGAACATCGAATAGCCAAGTCCTCACAGATTATGAATGGCAGGATAAATTTGACTTTCAGGAAAGTAACAATGTAAGGATAATGAAGAAGCCGACAATTCGCCGGCTTCTTATTAAGAAAGTAGTTTTGAGATTAATATTACATCGCTGGTTAATCTGGAGATTTCGCTGAAACCACTTCAGTTGAAATATGCACATTTACTACCGGAGCTATAAGATAATTTCAACGATTGGTGGCGGGGTATTTTCATCAACGTTTTGTTGCCACTTATCCCGTGCGGCTTCAAATTGCTTCTGATCACCCTGCTCAATGAATTTTTGCATTTCGGCGGTACCGGTGGTAGTCAGTTCCAAAGATTTTTTAATATACTCACGTACTTTTGCTTCGTCTTTGCCGAAGGCCAGGCCTGCAAGGTTGATGAAATGCCCGCTGTACCCGGCATATTTTAGCAGCAGTTTCAAAATCAGGTTATGAAGCTTTAGGGAAATTTCGTTGAGTTCAAATACAAATTTTGCATCTAATGGGGATTTACCATGAAGGTAGGTGTTGCGCTGGTCGATTGTTTTAATTTCTTGGGCAGTTAGGGTGATTCCGTACAGGGCAAATGTTTTAGTTAGTTTATCGCGATTTGTTGGGGAATTTGAGGTATCCAGCTTTATGCTAAGAATGGCCATGGCGTCAGCCGATATTTCTGAGCCGTAACCATCCAGTGCTGTTTTCCATTCAGCAAGCAGTCTTTTAAAGATCTGTTTATCCTGAACGGGGTTGAGCTTGTCTTCCTTTTTTTTACCGAGCAAATTTGTGATGGTCTCTAAAGCCACTGAATACATGGCACCCTGCTGCACGGGATCAGGATTTCCCATGGCGCTGATTACCAGCTCCACGGTGCGCAGGATCTCCTCTTCTTTTACCAGCTTTTCGCAGAGGGTTTCAAATACTTCAATTTTCATTGTGCTTCTGTAGTTATTTCCGGCAGGCAAGCTGTCTTCGATATCCCCCTTATGATAGTCATAGGTTTGGGTATCTATCACTCTTCGGTCAGAAATAACGGTCGCGTTTTCCAGCACATACCATGGACCTTCGACTTCTTTAAACTGTTTATCGTAAGCAGTTAGGTAGTAGGCTTCGTCGGCGTAGTACTTACCGGAAAGCGCGCCAAGGGTTTTCCGGATGGCCCTGGTGTGGATTCTAAACTGTTCATGGTCTTGGGACTGCTGGCTGTCAATTAGGATACGGGATTGTTTTAGATCGTAAATATGATATTTGCAGCCTTCTATCTGCATTTCTATATAGGAGATGCCGACCCGGATGGTTGGCCCGAAAAGGGTGTCGCTTAAATTGAAGGTCTCTTTGTCACAAACCAATTGGCCAGTGGCCCTGACTACCCCGGTAGCGCCTATAAAATCTGTATCATTTACGGTGACTACCAGCCGTTGAAATACGTCGTTGTAATCAGATCCCGTTAAGGTCTTTAGGTCGGTAAAGTCTCCTTTTAGCTGCTGGGGCTGGTAGGGGAATTTGGTAGTGAAGTTTTCTACTGCGTTTTCTCCAACCTGGATTGTTGCGGCTTTATTTTTAAGGTATACGTTCCTGTGGAGGCCGTATGATTCTTTAAACAAAACCCCACTAACGTCTGGAATCTCATCCATAATGATGTTGAAGGAAAATCCCCGGCCTGGTGTGTGCTTGACATAGGCGAGGTATTCATTTCTTTTAACTTCCTGATCCTTGGTAAAATAAATCAGAGTTGCTTCAAACTTGCTGAGCGCATTAAAATCATTTATTTGGGTCAGCGACGGCAGAACAAGCTTTAAAGGGGCCTTGTCCAAAAGCTTACCAGAAGGTAGCGGCTGCGCCATGATTGCCTGCATACCGTCGTCTTTTTTAAACTTTTTAGCAATTGTTTTGATGCCTTTTACGATCGATTTCAGGTTTACCGGGAACAGCCATATGGGCAGAAAGCTCAGCTGGTGGGCGATTTTTCTTTTGTTGACGCACTCCAGGGGGTGGCTGCTAGTCCCATCGCTGAACCCTTTTGACCATATTGGGGTATGCAGCTCGATTCTGGAACGGAACACATCTAGCATTATCCTCGGCAAGCTATATGGACCGACCCATTTATTGTCCTCATTTAAGTAAAAGTATTTTCCCATTTAACTGCTACTAATTAATCCCTCTACAAAGATAGTTTTATTCAAGGCCCGGAACCACAAAAGGATAACCGGGTGTGTATTTCGGGCAAAGTGTTTCTTTGTCACTTGTGGTGAAGGATCAACACAATTCTTTTATAATTGCGATTTCCGGTTGTGCAAAGGGATATTTCAAGCTAAGGTTTTCACCGTTAATCAACTTTTTGTCAACTTGTACAGTCAAATAGATTTCACTACTAAGATCATTTATGAAATCGAAAATCTCCATACGAATTTTGCAACATATCCCAAACTGAAGTCAAAAGATATTGTGTATGGTGATTCAAAGAAAACAGCTTTCAGAGAAATGCAGGGTTCCATCTATGATATGAGTGAAAGCATGAGAATGATCATGTATCTTCGGAATGAAATCGTGCACAATGCCTCCATCGACAGTGTTCCTAAAGTATATCAGATTATTAAGGACAAAAAGATAATTGAGAAGTTTATATTGCTTCCTGATTTTGATGATGGTATCGTATGCACATTCAAGAATAGAAAACGTTTTTTCAACAATGACACCAAGCTCAATGAAATCTTACCTCAACTTATCGAAGAGTTTTGGACTAGATTGAAATATACCATCTCGGAAATTAAATAGCTGGCATTGATTAATTGAAACAAGTATGCATAGGTGCTAAATCGAAGCTATCGTACTTTGATGAACCAGCAAAGTGAATAAATTATGTAGATCTAATTTTTCCCTCAGCGTCAATTAAGGATTCCATTTTAAAGCCATCGGAAATGATGGCTTTAAATGAATAGTACTAACATTGAAGTAATGCCCCTTATTGTATTACATTCTGACCAGCTTTGCAATCAGCGAAAGGTTAGAAGCATCTACAGATAGCCTTACGCCTGATTGATACTCCAGCGTAACTTCTTGTCGTTTAGTCCCATCTCTTACTGCTATGTCCTGATAATGCGCTACATCTTTAGGGCTCAAAATGCCTTCTATCCGGTCTGAGTGTTATGACCTATATCGTTGTGTTGTTCCAGTAAGAATGTAAAGGTAATTGAACAGTATCTTGAAAAAATGGATTTGGTATAATTGAGCGAGGATGTACAATAAAGATCGGTAGCAATAAAGAAGGGGCTTAGCTTTACACCTCACCCCTAAATTAACGCTCTCGCCCAAATATAGAAAAAATTTAATCAGTTTAAAGTTTATTAGAATATACCCACAGCTTTGCATCTTTAGGGTAGCGAAATACTTGTTTTTCATTTCTCCTTGATATAACCAAGGCGTACTGATGAGTCTCCTGTACTATTTCAAGGATACTGCCAAGATTAAGAACATAAAATCCCGGAGCAAGCTCAGTTATCCTTTTTTCTCTAATGTCGTTCATAAAATGACTAGTTGGTGAATGCAACTATAATGACCCATAAAAGTCATGCCCTATATTAGAGCATTAGAGTCCCTTACTGCATTTTTATCATTTCATTGATATCCAATCCCTGAAATTTTTGCTTTTCTTCTGACTAATAACAATCTGCAGCCTGTATCCAGGGGAAGTGAACAATTCAAGCTTATTGTATGGCAAGGCTTCAAATTGCGCACAAGCTTTTCGACTAACAAGTGTTTGGCGGTTGGCCCTAAAGAAATCCCTGTTACTAAGTACTTCCTCAATTTCATCCAATGATTGCACTATTGGGAAATCGTCACCAGTAAAGGAACGCAGGAAGTTGTAATCCCCCTCCCGGAAAAAGTAAGCGATATCGCTAACGGGTACTGGTATGCTTTTGGCGCCCTGGTTAACCATAAAGGTTTGTTGCACGGGCTCTTCGCTTTCAGATGTAATTAAAGGTGTATTAACCACAGCCCGTTCCGTTATTTTCAGTTGTGCAAAAAAGTAATAAGCCAGGTAGTACAAATTAAGTAGGAGTAGCAATACCAGTATGATTGGATAATCGAAGCGCAGATAGTATGTCTTCAATATACGAAGTCCCCGAATAGCAAAATAAGCATATGCCAATAGAAAGGCCAGCAAACCGGGCGCTACCAATCCCAGCAGGACCTGTAGTGATGCACGTTCTACTGGCTTGGCTCTCCAGTCAAATCTTCGATCCAATTTCAGATACACCCAGCGTACAAAGTTGATCAGCAAAAAAGCGATCAGAATACTACCAGACATAGCTACATAGTAGATCTGAGTGAGCATAGCCTCAAAAAGAGAAATTTCCTCACCATACATGACTATAAAGTGGGCTACCAGTACTGACGCTATTATTCTAAACCAGAGATCATTGTACCGAACATAAACCATAGGGAAGTCATTAATTCGTTTCGTATTGCAATTCTAAAATGGGCATACTAATTTAGAAATAATATTAATATACATTAATCACCTAACCCTATAACTATGCAACAACAACCACTTACACCTGCAGGCGTTACCAACAAAACAACAGAACTGTATGCATTATCCAACAACGATTTGCTCGCACAAGCCAATGCCGTCCGTACAGATTTTATAGCATGGATGAACACCAATTTTGTGCTTAATGCAAGCCAACTGAGCTGGCTGAATGCTGTAGATGCAAGATGGATAGCTTATGCCGCTTTTTCTACAGGATTTGCGCTTGAAAACAGGCTGCCGGTTATTTTCGATGCGCCAGTCCCGCTACCTCCGGCATCTATTAGTAAAATGGCGAAGGTGGAAAATAAATTCAAAGTGGAGTATTCGCAAATCACGGGTTTTGTAACTCACGGAGAGCTGGGGTTTACCTTAACCTATTAAAGAATGGCCGGATTGCTCCGGCCAAATCTTATCCCTCACTAACGGTAGTGAAGCAACAAAGTTACCTATTTTCAGTTTTTTGATAGAAATATCCCCCGTCTTTTAGATGTTCGATTCGCTTGATATAAATATAGCGTTTTAGTATATTTGTTATCAGTGAATTAGAAATGGAACCGGTGCGACATACATGCTTAGACATTGCTGCTTTTAATGAAAAAAAGATAGCAGCATATAACCATGTGTTCCGTTTTTATTATCCTTCTCTCTGCCAGTTCACCTCTCGACTAGTAGGAGCTGAATTTGCTGAAGACCTGGTTGAAGAACTATTCTTGAAACTATGGTCATCGAAAAGAACTTTTAATACAGAGGAACACTTAAAAGCTTTTTTATATCACTCCATTAAAAATGCCAGTCTGGACTTTTTAAAGACTACTAAACGTGCAGTTGATCGCAATACTTTATTTGCAGCAGAACATTCCATCAATGAAGCGGACTACCTGGCAGGTATCATCCGCACAGAAGTTTTAATGGAATTGTACCAGGCAATAGCTGAACTGCCTAAAGAGAAAGGCAGGATCATTAAAATGACCTACCTGGATGGAAAATCTAACCAGGAGACAGCAGCCGAGTTAGGCATATCTATCCAGACGGTGAAAAATCAAAAGCTAAGAGGTTTGGCGTTATTAAAAAACAAGCTACCTGACGGAATATATGCTTTCATATTCCTTTATCCATTTGTGAAATAATCCTCGAGGCTTTATTCCCTCCGCTTAATATGATATTTCAATTGATGGTCGGCCAAGTTTTGTGTGTCAACGGTTTTCATAAATTGATAAATTTGCAACAAGTATTTATGTTGTCATTATAACTATGGCTTTGGCGTCACGAGCAGCTTGCGAAATGAACTTTTTAAGGCCGAGGAAGCAGGTATGCAAATAATCATATGATTCTTTGCCATATCCCCATATATTGGGGTAAACATCAGACGCCATCATAACGAGTGGATCAAAGTTCTGCGCAAGAATGGAATCATTTACAGTGGACAGTAACTCATCCAACTGCTCTATTTCTTTGTGGGTTAATACCTGATAGATAATACCGTTTTCCTCATCTTGTGGCAAAAGGACAATCTTACCCTTCAATAAGTTTTGATAGGGATTGTCAGCACCCGCACTACCGGATAACAAGAACTGAATACCTGGTAAACTTTTATCAATATCCAATAATTTATCCCCTGACCCCGTATCATTCGGATAAAACCTGTTGTATAGTTCTTCCAATTTCAGGCCGGTTAGTTCAACAGGATTTAACTGAAGCAGTTTAGTGTATTGTCCCATGCTACAAAATAACAGATCAGATTTTAAAAATGCACCATTTACCTGGGTGTCATGCGAAAAAAGAAAATTTCCATTTGCTAAAAATAATTCTGAAAGCCGTGGTACTATGGGCCAATCATGTCGTATTGCTCACAATTAACCACTCCAATCATGCAACATAAAAAGGAACTAACAGCCATAAGAATCGGCCAACTCGTCGTTAAAGAAATAACTGGACAGCTCAGTCTTGCTGAGCAGGCAGAGCTTCAGGAATTGATCTGTACTACTGAAGAAAATAGGTTAGTCTATGAGGAATTGTTACAGGAAGAAAAAAGAAACGGCCTTTTGGGAGAATTGGGGAGGTTTGATGGTAATGCTGCATTTGACAGGTTTACCAACAAGATCAATCCTCCAGCAAATAGGAAGCCCATCAAACTTTGGCTAAGAATTGCGGCAAGTATAGCCGCAATTATAGCAATAGCTATCCTAAGCACCTACCTGTTTCAAAAACAAGGGTCATCTGATCAGAATATAACACAGACTATAAAAGACATCACACCCGGTGGCAATTTCGCCACTTTGAAATTGGCCGACGGCAGGACCATCAGCTTAAAAGATCAGCAAAACGGTACGATAAGTAAAGAATCCGGTATCAGTATCAGTAAAACAAGTGACGGACAATTGGTCTATACTAGTGATCAAAAAGATAAATCTTCAACAAAAGAAAACTATAATACCATTACAACACCTATGGGGGGACAGTATCAGGTGCGTTTGCCTGATCATTCGATAGTATGGCTAAACGCCGCCTCTAGCTTAACCTATGCCACTACCTTAAATAGAAACGGGCAACGCTGGGTACGGTTGGAAAGCGGCGAAGCCTACTTCGAGGTAGCCAAGGATAAGGCCCATCCTTTTATTGTTTCGTCTTCCGGACAGGAAGTAATGGTATTGGGTACGCACTTTAATATCAACAGCTACACGAACGAAGGCGCAATCAGAACAACATTGCTGGAAGGATCGGTAAAGATTCAGAGTTCAGCAGGTAATAGAGTATTGGTGCCGGGCCAGCAAGCCGCAGTAACAGGAAATCAGATTAAAATAACGCCAGCTGATACAGAAGCAGCGATAGCCTGGAAAAATGGATTGTTTGTATTCAATGAAGCAGATGTGCCTACCATCATGCGGCAAATCTCCAGGTGGTATAATGTAGAAGTTCAATATAGCGGGACAATACCAAAAAATCTTATTTCAGGAGGTATTGAACGGAACAGCAACCTGACTACAGCCATGAAGATGCTCGAAATGGTCGGTATCAAATACCAATTGGTACAGACTGGCAATACAAAGAAATTAATCATCCACTAAACGATAACTAACCTGATGTTTTACTTAAACCCAAACTTATGAGATAGTACATTAAAATTTAGGTTAATAATCCCCAAAAGGAAAAGCCGGACGTGTTGTTCAGAACACATCCGGCAATGTTGGGGTAATAATCATTAAACCTCTAACAGTATATCAATTAAACCCAAACAATCAAAAGTATGAAATTTTTCAGCTACGGGAAATCCCGTGAAGAAAAAACACGGTTACGGTATTGGTTCATGAAACTGGACCCGGCCATTAAAAGGATGATCATTATGCGCATTAACCTCATCGCATTCCTGGTAAGTATCACTGTAATGAATGTTTGCGCATCAGCAAGCGCACAAAGCATCAGTATTAATGTGCAACAGGCTCCTTTAAAAGAAGTATTAAACCAGATCAAAAAGCAAAGTGGTTATCAATTCTTATACGATAAAGCACAGATCGAAAGTTCAAAGTCCGTAACCATTAACGTTAAAGGTGCTGACCTCAAACAGGTACTTGATCTATGTTTCGAGCAACAGCCCCTAACTTATGAGATCGTCAATAAAACTATTGTTATCAAAGTAAAACCCCGAAGCCTTGGAGATAGGATTACATCATTCCTGAAGTCGCTAAAGGTAACAGGGACGATTACCAATGAAGCAGGTCAACCAATGGCCGGAGTAACCGTAAAGATTAAAAGCACCAGCACATCTGTTATCACCAATGCAGGCGGGTCCTTTTCATTAGACATTACCGGTGAAAAGGCAGTGTTACAATTTACTTATGTTGGTTATCAGTCACAGGAAATTACCGTAAATGAAACTAGTAATCTTAGTATAGTATTAAAAGAAGCTACTAGCCAACTAGATGAAATGACTATTGTCTCAACAGGTTATCAAACTATTCCATTAGAAAGGGCAACCGGTTCTTTTGCACTAGTCAACAAAGCGCAACTGGAGGCAAGAGTATCTACCAACCTGATAGATAAATTAAATGGCATTGCAAACGGCTTGGCCTTCAATAAAGACCCCGACGGAAAGCAACAGTTGCGAATAAGGGGCCAGAGTACTTTATTCTCCAATGCAGAGCCTTTGATAGTACTGGACGGCTTTCCCTATGATGGAAGCATTAGCAATATCAATCCCAATGACATTGAAAGTGTGAACCTGCTAAAAGATGCTGCAGCCGCTTCTATCTGGGGGGTAAGGGCAGGTAATGGTGTTGTCGTTATAACCACCAAGAGAGGCAAAAAGAATCAACCGCTACAGATCAATTTCAATTCCAATATTACTCTATCGGGAAAGGATGATCTATATGCGAATCCAAAATTCATGAGTTCCGCTGACTTTATCGAAGTGGAGAAAAGCCTGTTCTCGCAAGGGTTTTATACAGAAATAGGCGATGCCAGGAAGTCCCCGCTATCTCCTGTTGTCGAATTACTGACCCAACAAAAAGCAGGAACAATATCAGCTAATGACGCCAATGCCCAGATTGAAGCACTGAAAGGCTACGATGTACGAAAAGATATGCAACAATACCTCTACCGGAGCGCATCAGCTCAGCAATACGCGCTTAACCTAAGCGGGGGAACTGATAAAATGAACTATTTTGTTTCATCTGGTTATGATAAACAAATTCAAAGCCGGATCAATACCGATAATGATCGCTTCACCATAAACAGCAATACAGAATTCCGCCCAATCAAAAATCTAAAACTGACTGCGGGTTTAGTCTACACTAAAAGTGGTAACACTGTTGACAACATTACAGAGCAGATTGCTACAGGTGGGTTAAATGGCAAAGGTATTTATCCATACGCCCGGTTTATCGATAACAATGGCGATCCTGCTTCTATAGTAAAGGACTACCGCAGCGGCTTTGTATCCTCCGCACAGAGTCTTGGCTTTCTGGACTGGTCTTTTGTGCCGATAAACGATATAGGGCTCTACACTAACAAAACTACTGCCAATGATATCCGATTGACAGGCGGTGTGAATTACACTTTTCTTAAGGGATTAAGCGCGGACGTAAGCTATGTTTATGAAAATGCGAGTGCACTAAGTCAACGATTAGGAGATGTTAACAGCTATTATACCAGGGATATGATCAATAAATATTCCACCGTTTCAGGGGCCGGTGCCGTTACCAAACGTAATATACCACTTGGAAGCATCCTGGAATCCGGTAATGGATCATTGAAATCACAAAGTGTAAGGGGACAGCTCAATTTTGACCGGACCTGGCAGAAACACCAGGTTGTGGCCATTGCCGGAGTTGAGATCAGGCAGGTGACTAATGATAATTACAATAATATCCTATATGGTTATGATACTAATACAGCCACTCCGCAACCTGTAGATTATACCACCAGCTTTCCACTAAATCCAACAGGGGTTGGAACTACCAGAATACCATTGAGTACAGGCCCATCCGTAACGAGCTTGCTGGACCGGTTTCGGTCCTACTATAGTAATGCCAGTTATACTTATGACAGGCGTTATACGGTATCTGCCAGCGGCAGAATTGATCAATCTAATTTCTTTGGGGTAAATGCCAATCAGCGATCCGTCCCATTGTGGTCTGTCGGTGCTAAATGGGATGTCAGCAATGAGGCGTTTTTTACGAACAGAATATTGGAAAGGTTAGCACTCAGGGCAACCTATGGCTTTAACGGAAATCTTGATCGAAATATTACTGCCTATACAACTGCTGCTTATGGCAGCTCAGGTGCTTTATATTCAAAGTTGCCGTATGCCTCTATAAGGAACGCACCTAATAGTGATCTGCGATGGGAAAAGACAGCCATGTTAAACCTGGGCATTGATTTTGGTATCCGAAATGGGATCGTAAGCGGCTCCATTGAATATTTCAGGAAAAAGGGTACTGATTTATCAGGTGACGCTATTTTTCCTCCAAGTTCTGGTGTTACCTCACTACGCGGCAATTTTGCCGATATGAAGAGCAGCGGCACGGATATCCAATTAAATGTCAAAATCCTGGATAGAGCCTTCAAATGGGACACAGGCTTCCAGTTTAGCTACGCCAGTGAAGAAGTAACACAGTATAACTTCCAAAATAACGCTGCCAACTATATCCAATACGGCTCAGGTAGAAGTGGCTTTGTATTTCCCGTTCTTGGCAGACCTGTATATGGAGTCTATAGCTACAAATGGGCAGGCTTAGATGCAACGGGACAGCCCCAGGGATATTTAAATGGGGAATTGAGTAAGAATTATGCTACCCTGATTTCACCTAAATCTTTGGACGATGTTGTTTATAACGGCCCTGGACGCCCTCAGATCAATGGAGCAGTCAGTAATACCTTAAGCTGGAATAATTTTAGTCTCTTTTTCAATATCAGCTATAAATATAATTACTATTTCCGGAGGACTTCTATAGGCTATAGCGGGTTATTTACCAACTGGGCCATGCACAAGGATTTCAGCAGTCGCTGGCAACAACCGGGTGATGAATTGATAACTAATGTACCAGCCATGCCGACCCTGGCAGGAAGTGTTGATGGCAGAGAATCGTTCTATGCTTTTTCGTCGGCCTTGATAGAACGGGGAGATCACATTCGCCTGCAGGATATCAGTCTAAGCTACGATCTCAACCAGAATGTAGTAAAAACGCTTCCTTTCAAATCATTAAAGTTGTATGTATATGGCAATAATGTCGGGATACTTTGGCGTGCCAATAAACAGGGTCTTGATCCGGATTATGTTGATCTTATACCACCCAACCGAAGTATCAGTTTTGGAATTAAAGCGGCATTGTAACAATTAGAACTATTAAGATGAAAAGAATATACCTACTCATAATTGCCTGCTTCTTTTTAG
>Ga0105237_10001926_pt1 | contig 26486 bp, 17 predicted proteins | sample KBSC24metaG_FD_81520 | JGI IMG/M metagenome (GOLD analysis project Ga0105237, IMG submission 81520) | Corn rhizosphere microbial communities from Kellogg Biological Station, Michigan, USA - KBS C2-4 metaG | ecosystem: Host-associated > Plants > Roots > Rhizosphere > Soil | place: Michigan, USA...
ACATAAGGATTATGCCCGCATCCAGCGCATCTATACCCGGTCGTCCATAAACCAGCTCATTTTTGCCCTGGGCATGTTCACCCTCATCTGGCTCAACTTTACGGACGGCGTCCTTACCTTCCACCTGCCGGATACCTACCTGGCCGCCCGGTATGTATTCCTGTTCTTCGGGATGAAATATATCGTCGATATGGGCACCGGCGTGAACACGCAGATCATCGGCGCCTCCATCTACTGGCGATTTGACTTTATTACAGGCATGGTCCTCGTCCTTCTCACCCTTCCCCTCAACTATTTACTCACGCGCAGCTATGGCGCACCCGGCCCCGCCATCGCCGATCTCATCAGCTTCGGCATTTACAACGCCATCCGCTGGGGCTTCCTCTACAGGAAATTTAACATGCAGCCCTTCGATCGTCGTACCATCTATGCCCTCGCCCTGGCAGTTGCAGTATATCTTATTGTCCATCCCCTCTTCGTCCGTTACCATGGCCTTTTGTGGCTCATCCTCCGCTCCGCGACCTATATTATGCTCTTTGGCGCCGGCGTCCTGCTCCTGCGCCTCTCCGACGACGTGCTTCCCGTGTGGAATACGGTAAAGAAAAGGTTGGGACTCCGCAGCGACAGCACCCCCTAAATTTTGTACCTTTGCGGCCCAATGGCACGAGCGCAAGCGACTGCATTCGTCCACTAAAAAGACATTAACTCCGAATGAAGTACACGAACGAAATTCACAAACGCAAGACATTCGCCATCATATCCCACCCCGATGCGGGTAAAACAACCCTCACAGAGAAGTTCCTGCTCTTCGGAGGCGCCATCCAGACAGCCGGCGCCGTGAAAAGCAATAAGATCAAAAAACACGCTACCAGCGACTTCATGGAGATTGAAAGACAGCGCGGTATCTCCGTAGCCACCTCCGTCATGAGCTTCGAATACAAAGGCATGCTGATCAACCTTCTGGATACACCCGGTCACAAGGACTTTGCCGAAGACACCTACCGCACCCTCACGGCTGTCGACAGCGTCATCCTGGTCATCGACAGCGTCAACGGGGTAGAAGCCCAGACACGCCGCCTCATGGAGGTCTGCCGGATGCGCGACACACCCGTTATCGTATTTATCAATAAAATGGATCGCGATGGGAAAAATCGTTTCGATCTGCTGGAAGAAATAGAAAAGGAGCTTAATATCGCCCTGCACCCCATGGCCTGGCCCATCAACAGCGGAAAGGACTTCAAAGGAGTGTACAACCTCTATGATAAAAACCTCGTGCTCTTTACCGCCAATACCAAAGCCGCCGACGAAGATACCCTCAGCTTCGACAGCCTCGACACCCCGCTGCTGGACGAAAAGCTCGGCGAAAAAGACGCGGCCACCTTACGAGAGGACGTAGAGCTGGTCGACGGCGTCCACGGTCAACTCGATGTCGATGACTACCTCGCCGGAAAAGTAGCTCCCGTATTCTTTGGCAGCGCCATCAACAATTTCGGGGTACGCGAAATGCTCGACACCTTTATCCGCGTCGCACCCGGCCCCCGCAGCCGCGAGACGTCCACCCGTCACCTCGACGTACAGGAAGATAAGTTCAGCGGTTTCGTTTTCAAGATACACGCCAATCTCGATCCTAAACACCGCGACCGTATCGCCTTCCTGCGCGTTTGCAGCGGCAGATTCGAACGCAACAAATATTTCCACCACGTCCGTCTCGACAAGGACGTGCGTTTCAGCAATCCTTATACCTTCCTGGCGCGTGACAAAGACGTCATAGAAGAAGCCTTCCCCGGTGACGTCGTTGGCCTTTTCGACACCGGCAACTTCAAAATAGGCGACACCCTCACCGAGGGAGAAGACTTTTATTTCACCGGTATACCCTCTTTTTCTCCCGAAATTTTTAAGGAGGTGATCAATAAAGATCCTATGAAAACCAAGCAGTTGGAGAAGGGTCTTTTACAATTGACGGACGAAGGGGTCGCCCAGCTTTTCACCCAGTACGGCGGGAATAAAAAGATCATCGGTTGCGTCGGTGAGCTACAGTTCGAGGTCATCCAGTATCGCCTCCTGCATGAATACGGGGCTTCCGTACAGTTCAATGCCCTGCCATTTTACAAAGCCTGCTGGATCACCAGCGCCGATCCCAAAAAGCTCGAGGAGTTCACCCGATTCAAACACGCCAATATCGCCGAAGATAAGGACGGCTACCTGGTCTACCTGGCCCAGAGCGAATGGTTCCTGAATACCGAGCGGACCAATAACCCCGCCATCGAATTCCACTTTACGTCAGAGATTCATAAATAAGGTCGGAGAACCCTAAATAAAAAGGAGTCACCGATCAGTGACTCCTGCAATTTTATTATTGGGCGCTCGGCCGTCCGCGGTTTGTTTTAGTCATTGGTGCGCTTCAGCAAAAAAGTACCATGTTGACCGTTATTGGTGCCCGAAGTGTAGATCCAGGTCCCCTGGGATAAAGTTCCGTTAACGCTGCTGTATTTGGCGGTAATATGTTGGGTGAAACTTCCCTGTGTTATATCACTATTGGAGAGGTCGGCCGACCAGGTAGAGTCCGCAGCCAAGGACCATGTTCCTTTGCCGGTCCATACAGCTCCGTTGGTTCCGCCCCCCTGTTGAATAAGGGTGCCGTCGGAAAACAGGTTATAAGAGTAATAGAAAGAACCCAGGGATTCCGATCCCGTGATCTGGTATGTTCCCACCCATAAGCCGGTAATGGGGTTTTTAGGATTGGTAATGACAAGGGTATCTTTCTTGATTATCGTAACCGTGTCCTTGATAAGGACGGTCGTCGTATCATAGATGGTCTTGGTAACAGTATTGGTCTTTGTACAGGCAGGAATAAGATACAATGATGCGATAAGCAGTACGAACGTAAAAATCTGTTTCATAAGTTGAGGGGCGGTTATTACGTCGCTAAGATAGTGTCAAAGTGTAAATAAATGTAATATTTTTAAGAGTTTACCTCTGATTTTACCCCTTCTTCCGACACGAAATTTGTGCAAATCCTCACGATTTAATTGCCAACTAACACGTTTTAGGACAATGTTGACACATCTAAAAATTCACCCCCGTATAATTATGCGGCGTGATTTTCTTCAGTTCCTTTTTCACCGCAGCCGACACTTTCAATCCATCGATAAAAGCATGCATCGACTCCTTCGTAATACCCACCGCCCCACGGGTCAGCTCCTTCAACGCCTCATACGGCGCAGGATAGCTCTCCCGGCGTAACACCGTCTGGATCGCTTCTGCTACTACCGCCCAGTTGTTATCGAGATCCTGTTTCAGTTTAGGCGTATTCAGCACCAGCTTGTCCAATCCCTTTTCGATGGATTTCAACGCCAGGATAGTGTGCGCAAAGGGTACCCCGATATTACGCAGTACGGTACTGTCCGTCAGGTCTCGCTGCAGACGGGAGATAGGCAACTTTCCGGCGAAATGTTCGAACAAGGCATTCGCCACTCCCAGGTTACCCTCCGCATTCTCGAAATCGATGGGGTTCACCTTGTGCGGCATGGCCGAAGAACCTATCTCTCCCTTCTTCGTTTTTTGTTTGAAATAATCCATCGACACATAAGTCCAGATATCCCGGCTAAAATCGATCAGTATGGTATTGATGCGTTTGATCGCATCGAAATGCGCGGCTAAATTATCATAATGCTCTATCTGCGTTGTATACTGCTGCCGCTGGAGCCCCAGCGTGCCTTCTACAAATTCATTGGCCAGCTTCACCCAGTCCTTGCCGGGGAAGGCCACGTAGTGGGCATTGAAATTACCCGTCGCCCCGCCGAACTTGGCGCTGAATGGCACCTGGATCAGCAGCTCCACCTGGTTCTCCAACCGCTCGATAAAGACCATGATCTCTTTGCCCAGCCGGGTAGGACTCGCAGGCTGCCCATGCGTCCGGGCCAGCATCGGAACATCCTGCCAATCCCGGGCCAGCACTTCCAGCTGCCGCTTCAGATTCAGCAGCCCCGGCAGGTATTCGAACTCCACTGCATGTTTCCACAACAGCGGAATGGCCGTATTATTGACATCCTGCGAGGTCAGCCCGAAATGGATCCACTCTTCGGCCCCCCTGGCAGCATCTCCTAACCTGCTTTTTAAAAAATATTCCACCGCCTTTACGTCGTGATTGGTCTCTTTCTCTTTGTTCTTGATCCACAACGCATCCTCCAGCCCAAATTCTTCGGTCACCGCCTGCAACCGCTTGCGGCCAGCGGCATCCAGGGGAAAAAAACGCTTTTTTGCCAAAAAGAGAAAATACTCCACTTCCACCAGCACCCGGTAGCGTATCAGGGCATATTCCGAAAAATAATCATCCAGGTGCTGCACCTGGTGACGATAGCGGCCGTCGATGGGAGAAATGGCGGTAAGGGAGCTTAATTCCATGAAAAGTCTATATTAATATCCTTGATTTTGCGTCAGTTAGAATACGTAACTTCGCGGCAAATTTAACGCAAAGGATTTGGACAGAAAAATACGAGTAGGCGCAGTCAGCTACCTCAACACCAAACCGCTACTCTACGGCATCGAACGGTCCGCTGTGATGGACGAAATGGAGCTTTTCATCGATTACCCGGCCAGCATCGCCGATATGCTGCTCAGGAATGAGATCGATATGGGGCTCGTACCAGTGGCGGTCATCCCGAAATTACCGGCTTCTTATATAAATACGGAATATTGTATCGGCTGTGACGGACCCGTAGCGTCTGTCTGTCTCTTCAGCGACACACCCATCGAACACATCGAAACAGTGCTGCTGGATTATCAAAGCCGCACTTCCGTCGCCCTCGCAAAGGTCCTGCTAAGAGAGTTCTGGCAGATCAGCCCCCGCCTCGTCGACGCCGGAAAGGATTTCCGCGATCATATCCACGGCGCCACAGCCGGCGTGGTCATCGGCGACCGGGCACTGCAACAGCGGAAGATATCGCCTTATGTATACGATCTCGGCGAGGCCTGGAAAAAGTTCACCGGCCTTCCCTTCGTCTTCGCCGCCTGGATCAGCAATAAAAAGCTCGATCCCGCCTTCATCGAAAAATTCAACCGGGCCAATATGGAAGGACTTCAACATATCGCCGATGTTGTCCGCGAGAACCCCTATCCCGTATTCGACCTCCACGCTTATTTTACACAATACCTGGATTATGAGCTCGACGGTCGCAAACGAAAAGGCCTGGAAACCTTTCTTAAACACTTGGCAACCAGCGTGAATATTCTTACCTGAAAAAGGGCTATTTTTACTTTAGGATTAAAACCTGGACAACAGCATGTCTATTCTCAACAAAATAAAAGGGCTGAGCGAACCGGGCAGCTATGTCCTCAGCAGACAGGCCCGTCTCGAACTCGAAACTTCCCGCGGAAGCCTCGAAACGGATTTTCCCGCCGACTTTTCACAGGAGGAACAGGCAGATATCCTGGCCGTGCGACCCTTTACCATGACCAGCGTTGAACGCCTGGTCAGCCTTTCACGGGCTGTCGACCACATCAATACCCATCACATCGCCGGCGACATCGTCGAATGCGGCGTATGGAAAGGCGGCTCTATGCTCCTGGTCGCCCGCAAACTGGCAAGGCTCAACGACACAACACGTCAGCTTTTTCTCTTCGACACCTTCGAAGGAATGTCCGAACCTACCAAAGAGGATGTCAGCGCCGTCAATCAAACCACGGCAGGAGATCTGCTGGATGCCGTAGGACGTACGGACGGCGATAACGTATGGTGCTACTCTCCACTCGAAGAAGTAAAAGCCAATCTTCAAAAGACAGACTATCCCTTCGGACAGATACATTTTATCAAAGGCAAAGTGGAAGATACCCTGCCGGAGCCTTCCATCGGAAAGATCGCCCTGCTGCGTCTCGATACGGACTGGTATGAGTCTACAAAACACGAGTTGGAAACACTCTATGACAAACTGGTCCCGGGAGGAGTATTGATCATCGATGACTATGGACACTGGAGCGGATCACGCAAGGCCGTCGACGAGTTCATCGCAGCACGGAAGCTTTCCCTGTTCCTGCATCGTATCGATTATACCGGACGCCTGGCCATTAAATACTAGTATTATGATGACTATTTTGAAAAACCTTTTTCAAAAAGAGGTTTCGTACAAATCGACCATACCTTTTTCCAGCGACGAGCTGGCAAAACATATCCATATCAACCGCCAGTCTCTGCAGTTGGTCGACAACTGGATCGACGAAGCCGCTTTTTCCCGTTCATATTTCAAATATGGAGTACCCGATTTTTTGAAGCCCGTTATCAACAAACCCATCGGTAACGCCCCTACTTATACCGATCTGATGACGCGTATCGCCGAACGTTATTTCCAGCAGGTCAACTATCTGGAGATCGGCGTTTCCGTAGGGAAGAACTTTTTCCAGCTCCTCAATGCCCTGGACAATACCCGCTTCACGGCCTTCGATATCGAGGAGATCAATCCGGTACTCGCCGGCCACCTGACGAAAGGAGCCCGCACCGAATGGGATACCCCTGCCGGCTCGATCAAAAAGAACCGCTCCTCACTCAGCGAATTCAGCTTCAATAATAAACCTGTCAACTATATTTCCGCCGACGTCTGGGATAGCAACAGCTGGGCAAAAATGGAAGGAAATAAATTCAACCTCGTCTTCTCCGACGCTCTTCATACGCCCCAGGCGATTCTTTTCGAGTTCGAAATGCTGGTAAAATACCGCTTGCTCGATGAACGTTTCGTCATCGTCTGGGATGACCTCGTCGGTAAAATGCAGAAGTCTTTCTTTAAGATCATCCGGAAATACAACGAGGTCTATGGCATCAAGGATATCTACCTGCTCGATATCAACGGTTGGGTAGGGGAGAATGAAGGCCCGCATTCCGTTGGCATCATCTCAAACTTCGCCTTCTGACATGGCCGTTGTCCTGACTAATTTGTCCAACGGGCTGTACGAGACCAGCCGTCACCGGCTGAATGTTTCTGCCGCCCGCTTTGGTATCGATACCATCCGGTCCTACGACTTCGAAGACATCCGCTCCACTGATTTTTACAGGGACAACCGCTTTATCCTCGATCAGCCGACCGGCATGGGCTTCTGGCTCTGGAAACCCTATATCATTTGGACAGCTCTGAATAGTGTTGCCGAAGGCGACGTCGTCATTTACGCCGACAGCGGGCTGGAGATCATTGCGCCGCTCGACCCCCTGCTCGATCTGTGTCGCGATGGAAACCCCATTCTCCTGTTCGGCAACGGGAATTTCACGAATGCCCAATGGACAAAAAGGGATAGTTTTCAACTGATGGACTGCGACCACCCCTATTATTGGAACGCTCCGCAGTGCGACGCCGCCTTCTGCATTTTTCAGCGCTCCGAAGCCAGCCTGCGTTTTGTCGGCGAATGGCTGAACTTTTGCCGCGATCCACGCATCATCACGGACAACCCCAACAGCAGCGGCCTTACCGATCTGCCCGACTTTATCGAACACCGTCATGACCAGTCGATCCTTTCCCTGATGGCCGCCAAACAACGGCTTTCCCTGTTCCGGATGCCCAGCCAGTTCGGTAATCACTACAAGATCCCCGCGCTTCGCCATGAAGGCGAATTCAATTGTGTCAACCAATACTATCAGCACCCCGTCAACTATTATGCAGTCATCCCATATTCCAATTCGCTATATGGCCAGCTGCTGGATCACCATCGGGGACAGAACGGGCTGACCGCCGCCCCGGCAAAGAAAAAACCTCTTCTCCAGATGATCGGCAGGGCCATTAACAAACGATACGTCCGGTGGAGAAGGGTATCCGCTCTCCGGAAGGAATCCCCGAAATGATAAACCCACGCCTTAGCCAAAAAAGAATATGCACGCTCCCTTCCTCACCATCATCATTCCAACGTTCAGGGCCGAAAAGACCCTGCAGGCTTCGCTGGACAGCGTGCTCCAACAGGATTTTCGCGACCTGGAAGTCCTGATCATGGACGGTGGTTCATCCGACGGGACAGCCGCTATCGCCCAAAAAGCCGCTGCACAGGATGCCCGTGTTCGTTTTCTTTCCGAACCCGACAAAGGCGTGTATGATGCCATGAACAAAGGCATCTCCCAGGCCCGCGGCACGTGGATCTATTTCCTGGGCAGCGATGATTTCCTGTATGATCCCACGGTCCTCACAAAAATATTTACAGCGCCCGGTCATAGCGCCACCGATAGCAGCAGATCTATCCCCGGCCCTCTCGATTCCCACGACGACGCCGACTTCCTCTACGGCAATGTCGTCAGCCCCAGCTATAAAGGCGAATACGATGGCGAGTTCGGCCTCGCCAAACTGCTCAGCCGTAACATCTCCCACCAGGCCATCTTCTACAGGAGAACGCTATTTGACATACACCCTGCCTATAACCTGCGCTATAAAGGTTACGCCGACTGGGATCTTAACATCCGCCTCTTTTTGGATAACGGCGTTCGCATACGCTACATAGGCGGCATTATCGCCCGCTTCGGACCCGACGGTCTCAGCTCCCGGCACGATACCCCCTTTCTCCGGGAAGTCCTTTTCCCCGAAAGACTCCGGCTGCTGCAGCAGACGGGCCTGCGTACGCTGCGGCCCATCCTTGCCTATGACGAATGGTGGCGGCTCCTTCGCAACGCCGAATTTCCCGGCCGCACCGCCCTGGAGACCTATGCCGCATCGCTCACCGGCACCACCACTCCCGCATTGCCCCCCGGCGCGGCCCTCCCGCGCCCCATCGCCCGGATGGCCTCCTGGCAGGAAAAACTCCCCCGCGGCCTGCTCAAAATTGGCATCTGCTCCAAAATCATTATGTTCGCCAGCTATCTGTCTAACCTTCTAACCGGTTCGCTTAAATAATGTTGCTAAGTATCATCATAGTCAATTATAAGTCGGCTGACCTCATACTGGACTGTTTACAGACCCTGTACAACCAGCCGGGCCCCTATCCGTTCGAAGTGCTGGTCGTAGACAACGCTTCCGGCGACGATAGCCGTGACCGCATCACCGCCGCCTTCCCTCAGGTCACCTGGCTGCCCCTCGATTATAACTCCGGCTTCGCACGCGCCAACAACGAAGGGATCCGCCGGTCTGACGGAGACACCGTGCTGCTGCTCAACGGCGACACTCTCCCCGATGCACAAACGATCCGGACGGCTTATCTCCGGCTTCTCGACAGCCCCTATATCGCCGCCGGCGTCCAACTGCTCAATCCGGACGGCACCCCCCAGATATCAGGTATGTACGTCATGAAAGGCGGACTCAACTATCTGCTGCCCTTACCTTATCTCGGAGCACTCATCAAGACGGCCGGTCAGACCGCAAAGATCAAAAAACCACACGTGGCCGAGGCCGCCGCCCCCGCAAAACCCATCGAAGTCGACTGGATCAATGGCGCCTTCCTCATGGTCAAAAAGGACGCCATCGGAAAAGCCGGTCTGCTCGACCCGGACTTCTTCCTCTATGCCGAAGAAGCCGAATGGTGCTCCCGCCTGAAAAAGACGGGTCCCCTTTGTCTCTTCAGCGACCTCCACGTCATCCACCTGCAGGGCGAAACAGCCAACCAGGAATTCGGCTCTGCCGGCAAAGGATATTATAATCTCTTCGACCGCAAAGGGCTTCAGATCATGCTCTCCAACTTTGTACGCATCCGCAAACAGTTTGGCATAGGTTGGTTCCTGGTCCAGCTGCTGTTCTATATTATCGATATCCCGGTCTTCGGCATAGGAGTTCTGCTCTCTGCCGGACGCCGGAAAAAACCTCCGCGTTACTCGTTTTCCCAGTTCCGCCAATATTGCAGGAATGTCGGTGTGATTCTGCGTCTCAGCCCCATTATCGTACGAAATAAACCTTATTTTTATAAGGTCTTATGAAGAGATCCCTGCTGCTGGCCTTCGCACTATTCTGCTTCTGGTACTCCGCTCTCCCGCAGGATTACAGCTATACCCATTATGATATCTCTGACGGCCTGGCAGGGTCAACAGTGTACTGCATCACACAGGACAAGGATGGTTTTATCTGGACAGGTACGGAGACCGGCGTAAGCCGTTTTGACGGCACTCACTTCCGCAATTTCACCACCAAGGACGGTCTGCCCGATGTAGAAATACTCGAAATGTTTGGGGACTCGCGTGGCCGCGTCTGGATGGCGCCCTTCCGTAAATCCATCTGTTATTATTACAAAGGCAAAATATACAACCAGGACAACGACTCCCTTCTCCGCTCCATGCACTTCCGGGGTAATATCCAGCATTTCGCAGAAGATGCCAGCGGCGCCATTCTCATCCAGGAAAGTTCGGCCCTTCATCTGCTGCACGCAGACGGACAGATGACAGTTATCGACTCCATTCACGGAAAACCTATCGTCCATTGTCATGCCATTAGCAGCAGTCTTGACGGCCATTTCCTCGTGCAGCATATCGATTCCCTTTATCAGTTCGACGGCAGCCGGTTTACAACCCTGTTCCGGATATCTTTCATGGACCCTATCCGGATCCCGGGCTATATATGCATTAGCCCCGGCACGGTCGTTTGGCGGAAAACCAATGACAGCGCCTGTATCCGGTCGCTCACCACAGGAAGGATGCAGAAGATACCCTTTGCCTATCTCAATTATAGACATGTCGGCTACAGCATCGTCAGTGATTCATTAATATACACCAACGAGTCCGCTGGTTCCACCGAATTCAACTTCCATTCGGGACAAACCAAAAATTTCCTTCCCGGCGTGGAAGTATCCCGCACTTTTCGGGATGACGAAGGAAACACCTGGTTCACAACCATTGGACAGGGGCTTTTTCGATTGAATTCAGCCTTTATCCGTAATATCCATCTCCGGCAACCGTTTTATAGTACCTGCTCAGTACATGCGATAAAAGAATTGAACAACGAGCTGCTGGTAGGATCCAACCGCAACAGTATCTTCCGGTTTAGGCTGCCCGGCCTGGAAAGCCTCGGATTACAGCGGCTCGACGCACAGGAGAAAAAACGTGTCGTATTCATCGACACGCTGGATAAAGGCCGCATGATCTATGGCACCGATTATAACCTCGAAGTTCGGGCCAACCGCAAGGATACCCTGAATGCCGTTGGCGTTAGCATAAAAAGCGCGTATCTTAAGAACAAACATCAGTTGCTCGTTGCGGGCAGCGGAGGCGCGATCGTGGTGACGGTTAACCCATTTGGCAGGAATGACACGCTATGGAGCGAAAGGGCCACCACACTGTATTACCGGAATGACACAACTTACGTTGGTACGCTCAATGGCCTTTACCGTATCACGGAGTCGCCCAAACGCCATACTGAATTCCTCGGCAGAGATATCCCATTCCTGCGCAAAAGAATAGCTGCTATCGTTGAATCTTCTTCCGGCATACTTTGGATCGCCCCTTATGACGACGCCGGCATCATTGGGCTGCAGAACGATCGTATAGTACGACAGCTCGGCAGGCAGCAGGGCCTCACCAGCGATATTTGCAAGACAATGGCGCTCGAAAAGGATTATCTGTGGGTCGGTACGGATAAAGGATTGAACAAGATCGATCTCCGCTATCCGGATGCCCCCATTATGCAGTTTACAGCCAATGACGGCCTGGGCTCAAATGTGATCAATACCATCTTCGTGGATAGCCCGATGGTCTACGTAGGCACCCCCGCCGGTCTCAGCGTTTTTGATGAGACGAAGGCCACCAGCAGCGAGCGCTGCCGCCTTTCCCTGCTGGATATAACCAGCTCGGGTAAGACCATCCTCGGCGACTCGTCCCACCTCCACCTGTCCTACCAGCAGAATAATATCCATTTTGAATTTGTAGGCATCTCCTACAAGTCGGCGGGAAACATCCTCTATAAGTACCGCCTGATCGGTCTCGATACGGCCTGGAAGACGACAAAAGAGACATTTCTGGATTATCCCACCCTTCCCTCCGGCAATTACGCGCTGCAGATCTTTGCCATTAACAAGTTTGGCACTATAAGCAGTCAACTCTCCCAACACTTCACGATTGCAACACCCTTCTGGCGCACCACCTGGTTTGCAATCGTCGTACTGGCAGCTTTTTTATCATTCGTCTGGTTCATTGTTTCCCTTCGCATCCGGCAGATACGCCGCCGCCAACAGGAAGAAAAACAGCTCCACCGCAGAATGACAGAGATGGAACACATGGCCCTTCTGGCCCAGATGAACCCGCATTTTATCTTTAATTGCCTCAATTCTATCCAACAATATATCTTCAACCAGGACATCTTTGCTGCCAATAAATACATCACCGGCTTTTCTAAACTGATCCGTGAGACGCTTCAGAATTCCACCCGGTCCTTTATTACCATCGGCGACGAAGTCAGCTTTCTTTCGGCTTATCTTTCGTTGGAGAAACTTCGGTTCAAAGACAAAATGGATTTTTCGATCACCGTCGCACCCGATATCGATCAGCATACCGTGATCATTCCCCCGATGCTTATTCAGCCATATGCAGAGAACAGCATGCGCCATGGCCTCCGGCATAAGACCACAGGAAAAGGATTTATTCGCATCGCCATCGAAAGGTCGGCCCGCAGCCTGACCATTACCGTCGAAGACAATGGCATCGGAAGAGAGACCGCCGCCCGTTATAAAACAGCCGAACACATCGAATACCAATCCAGGGGAATGACGCTCACCGCCGAGCGCATCAGCATGATGAATACCATCCACGATGAAGGCATCGGCGTCAACGTCATCGATCTCTCCGACGACCAGGGCCGCCCGGCCGGGACCCGCGTGATTGTCCGCTTTCCTCTATTTGATTCCAACATAAAAAGTGACATCCATGATAAGAACCATATTGGTTGATGATGAAATAGACAGCATCCGGGTTTTGGAAAAGCTGCTGGAAACCTTTTGCCCGGAAGTCAGCATTGTAGGCAAGGCCGGCGGCGTGGAATCCGCTGCAAAGCTCATCCGCGAGATGACCCCCGATCTCGTGCTGCTGGATATAGAAATGGCGCAGGGCAATGCCTTCGACCTGCTCAACCAATTGCAGCCCCTGACTTTCAGGGTGATCTTTGTCACGGCCTTCGGCAACTATGCCATCCGGGCATTCAAATACAGCGCTGTAGACTATCTTTTAAAACCCGTTGACATCGACGATCTCCGCAGCGCCATCGGCAGGGTTACCCTTTCTCCGAAACCAAACGATCTGGCCCAGCAGATGAAACTGCTCATGGAGAATGTCGCCGGACTACAGATGTCCCGGCAAAAAATGGCGATCCCCACTATCAGCGGGCTCATCTTCGTAGCCATCTCCGATATCATTCGCTTCGAAGGGAAAGGAAGCTATACCAATATTTTCCTCAGCTCCGGCGAACAGATCATCGCCACCCGGGCCATTAAAGATTATGAAGATATCCTGCCCGAAACCATTTTCTGCCGGATACACAACTCGCAGATCATCAATCTGCAAAAGATCCAAAAATACAACAAGGGCAGGGGCGGGGCCGTAACCATGGAAGACGGCAGCATCATCGAGGTCGCCAGCCGCCGCCGCGAGGAATTCCTTCGCCGGCTGCTGAAATAGATTGGTCCGCCACTAACCGGCGTTTGTCCACCTTTTCTTTATTTTATGAAAAGCGACTACCTTCGGCGCCTAAAAACCTGCCATGTCTTCCAGCCCTTTTCAATACGGCCTCGATACCCTGACCATCGCTATCACCATCGAACTGGCTTCCGGCACCCGGAAAGGGATATTGTCGCTGCCCGCCGTCGAAAGAATAAAAGCCAGCCAGCAGCACATATCCGACATCGTTAGCCACCACACGACCGTCTATGGCGTGAACACTGGTTTTGGCATCCTCGCCAATACCAAGATATCCGAGGCCGACACCCGTATCCTTCAACATAAGATACTCCAGAGTCACAGCGTCGGCGTAGGCAACCCTATTCCGGCAGAGATCGCCCGCATCATGCTGGTCACAAAAGTACATGCCCTGGCACAGGGATATTCCGGCGTACAGCTCGCGACGCTCGAAAGAATGCTTTGGTTTCTCAGCGAAGACGTCATTCCCGTCGTTCCAGAAAAAGGTTCGGTAGGCGCCTCCGGCGATCTGGCGCCCCTATCTCATCTCTTTCTTCCGCTGATCGGCCTGGGGGAAGTTTTTCATCAGGGCAAAAGAATGGCCACGAAAACCGTGCTCGACCAGTATGGTCTTGCCCCCGTGACACTGGGCCCCAAAGAAGGGCTCGCCCTTATTAACGGCACGCAGTTCATCCTCGCCTTTGCGGTAAAAGCCGTTCAGCGCCTGCATTACTGCCTGGAAGCAGCCGATATCATAGGCGCCATGAGCCTGGAAGCCTTGACAGGGACAAAGGCCCCTTTCGATGAACGCCTGCACCAGTTGCGCCCTTATGCCGGCAGCCGGCTTGTAGCACAGCGTCTTCGGGGATTGTTGCACGACAGCGACATAATGCAGAGTCACATCGACTGCGGCCGGGTACAGGACCCTTACTCTTTGCGCTGTATGCCACAGGTACACGGGGCTTCGCGCAACGCCTGGCTGCACCTGCGCCAACTCACGGAGATAGAGCTCAACTCTGTCACAGACAACCCGATCATCCTTGGCGAAGGAGAAACTATCAGCGGCGGAAACTTCCATGGGCAGCCACTGGCCCTGCCCCTGGACTATGCCTGCGTGGCAGCAGCCGAAATAGGCAATATCTCCGACCGCCGTTGTTACCTGCTCCTGGAAGGAAAATGGGGCCTGCCGCTGCTGCTCATGAGCAATGTCGGGCTCAACAGCGGTTTCATGATCCCCCAATATACCACCGCGGCCCTGGTCACCGAAAACAAGACCCTTTGCTTTCCGGCCAGCGCCGACAGTATACCTACGTCTTTAGGCCAGGAAGACCATGTCAGCATGGGCAGCATCAGCGGCAGAAAGCTCAACCAGGTCCTCGACAACCTGGAATATATACTTGCCATCGAGTTGATGAGCGCCTGCCAGGCCATCGAGTTCCGCCGTCCGCTGAAAAGTAGCCTCATCCTGGAGGCAGCCCACGAATACGTCCGCAAATTTGTCGGGTTCGCCAGCGAAGACCGCATCTTTGCTGAGGATATCCAACAACTGCATGTCCTCATCCGGGACTTCTCTTTTGTCCGGCATTGTGATACTGTCGCCCGCCAAAAAGGAGTCGCCCTCAATCAGGGATTTGAAGACGCCTTTTCCCTGTAGCCAGCCGGAGCCACCTGAAGTTACCCGGAGTTCCCTGTTGTTAGTCCCTGGGGTCCCCTAAAATGTATCCTTTCTCTGCACGCTTATATCAGCAAATAACACGGTTTTGTCCAAAAACGACGCAGTTGTAAAGTATTACCCGCAGATATACGGATTGTCTTTATATTCATAACTCTGTTCCCCTAAACCCTTTACCTGAATCACCCTAAACTCAGACTGGTTAAGAAATTGCCATTGGACTTTGTTCTATGATTTTTCTTTGGGACTGCTTAAAAGATCGTACTCGGACCATTCTTGGTTAAGGACGTTCATGCCTATCAATTTTTATTTATTTTAGCAACCCGGGCCAACCCCCGGGTTGTTAAATTTATGATTGCATACGACGCCATTAAATACCGCACACCGACAGGCTCACAGCTCAACTGCAAAGGCTGGATACAGGAAGCCGCTCTTCGCATGTTGCTCAATAATCTCGATCCCGACGTGGCTGAACGCCCCGAAGAGCTCATCGTGTATGGCGGCCGCGGTAAAGCTGCCCGTAACTTCGAGGCGCTTGAGCTGATCATCAAGGCCCTGAAAGACCTCGAAGAAGATGAAACCCTGCTGATCCAAAGCGGCAAACCCGTCGGTATCCTCCGGACACATAAAGATGCTCCCCGCGTTTTGATCTCCAATTCCCAACTCGTGCCCAAATGGGCGGACTGGGCGCATTTCGACGAGTTGGAAAAAAAAGGACTGATGATGTACGGCCAGATGACGGCCGGCTCCTGGATCTATATCGGCTCCCAGGGCATCGTTCAGGGCACTTACGAAACCTATTCTGCCGCAGCCGTCAAACACTTTGGCGGCAGCTTACGCGGCACCCTCAACGTTACCGCCGGTCTCGGCGGCATGGGGGGCGCTCAACCGCTGGCGATCACGATGAATGAAGGCGTCGCCCTTATCGCCGAGGTCGAACAGTGGCGCATCGACAAACGCCTGGAGACCCGTTATCTCGACGTAAAAATGGACGATATCGATGCCGCCATCGATAGGGCCCTCGAAGCCCGCAGTAAAGGAGAGGCGCTATCCATCGGCGTCCGGTGCAATGCAGTTCACCTGCTCGAACGCCTTATCGACCGGGGCGTTACTCCCGATACGCTCACCGACCAGACCTCGGCCCATGATCCCCTCATCGGTTACTGGCCGCATGAGCTCACCCATGACCAGGCCCTCGTCTTGCGGACGGATGATCCCAAACAATATATCGACCATGCCTACCAGTCGATGTACCGTCACGTAGAATGCATGCTCGAACTGCAGGCACGCGGCGCCATTACCTTCGACTACGGCAACAACCTTCGGGCAAGGGCAGCCGAACGGGGACTAGCTAATGCCTTCGGCTTCCCCGGCTTCGTCCCGGCCTATATCCGCCCCCTTTTCTGCGAAGGAAAAGGCCCTTTCCGCTGGGCTGCTCTCAGCGGAGACCCGGCCGATATCGCTGTCACCGACGAAGTCATCAGCCAGCTTTTCCCCAAAAATGACTCCCTTCAGCGCTGGCTCCGGCTGGCCAAAGAAAAAATAGCCTTCCAGGGCCTGCCTGCCCGTATCTGCTGGCTCGGCCAGGGCGAACGCGAAAAAGCCGGACTGGCCTTTAACGAATTGGTGCGCTCCGGCAAGGTCAAAGCCCCCATTGTCATCGGCCGGGACCACCTGGATACAGGCTCTGTCGCCAGCCCCAACCGCGAGACGGAAGCCATGCTCGATGGCAGCGACGCCGTTGCGGACTGGCCTCTTCTCAATGCCCTGATCAATACCGCCGGCGGCGCCAGCTGGGTCAGCCTCCATCATGGGGGTGGGGTAGGGATGGGATATAGCATTCACGCCGGCATGGTCATCGTCGCCGACGGAACTCCTGAGGCCGCCGTCCGTCTCGCCCGGGTCCTCCGCAATGACCCCGGAATGGGCGTTATCCGACATGCCGACGCGGGGTACGATATTGCACTGGACACGGCCCGACGTTATGATCTGGATATCCGCAGCAGACTGAAATAACCATTTACATCACGCCAGGTCCAACTAAACCGCGCCGTAACAATCATACAGTCAATTTGTTGAAGAAGTCCCCGAAAGGGGCTTCTTCTTTTTGGCCTCATTGTTGTCTTACTTCCACTGGGTGCATACCCCTGAATAAAGTTCTACAGCATGGGTCGATTGATCATAATATCCAACCGTCTGCCCTTTTCCCTGGACAGGGAGGGCGATAAGGTAAGCCTGCGGCAAAGTTCCGGCGGTCTCGTTTCCGCGATAAAAAGTTATTTCGAGAATACTGGCGCCCAGAGAGGCGATCTCACCGGAAAAATGTGGATCGGTGTAGCAGATTTTCCCCAGGAGGACTGGGATCTGATTGCCGCTTCTCATGCCGCCGAACAGGACTTTGACATCCTTCCCATTTTTGCCGCGAAAGAGGTATACGATAAATATTACAACGGTTTTAGTAATTCGGTGCTTTGGCCCCTTTTTCATTATTTTTCGTCTTTAGCCGAATACGACGGCCAGTATTTTGACGCCTATCTGCAGATCAATCAGTTATTTGCCGAGAAGATCGTACCGATCCTCGAACCCGGCGATCAGGTCTGGATACACGACTATCAACTGATGATCCTGCCGCACCTGCTCCGCCAGAAAAAACCCGATGCCACTATCGGTTTCTTCCTCCATATTCCTTTTCCTTCCTATGAGATATTCCGGCTCTTGCCCACCGAATGGAAAAAGACGCTGTTACATGGCGTCATGGGCGCCGATCTTATTGGTTTTCATACCTATGATTATGTTCAGCATTTTCTTCAGTCGGTAAAAATGCTGTTGGGAGTAGACAACTATTTCCATAATCTGCAGTATCAGGACCGTCTCATTCGCATCGACCTGTTCCCCATAGGCATTGACTATAACAAGTTTCACGATATGGCCAGTGACCCCGAGGTGGAAGAAATACGTAACAAGATCAGGGCGAATCTCGAAGACAAAAAGATCATCTTTTCCGTCGACCGTCTCGACTATACAAAGGGACTGATGCACCGGCTGAATGGATTCGAGCATTTTCTCGAACGCTATCCCGAATGGCGGGAGAAAATGGTCTTTATCCTGAATATCGTTCCCTCCCGGGATACCATACCCGCGTACAACGATCGTAAAAAACAGATAGAAGAAAAGATAGGCACCATCAACGGCCGTTTTTCGAGCATCAGCTGGCAGCCCCTCATCTATCGTTACAATCACCTTCCTTTCAAGGATCTCATAGCGCTGTACCAGGCGGCCGACGCTGCCCTCATCACCCCGCTTCGCGATGGGATGAACCTTGTCGCCAAGGAATATGTTGCCAGCAGCCTGGGACGTGGCGTGCTCATCCTTAGCGAGCTCGCCGGCGCAGCCAGCGAGCTCAGCGAAGCCATCCTCGTCAACCCCACAGACGTATCCGACGTGGCTTCTTCCATCACCCGGGCCCTGGCCATGCCTCTTTACGAACAACGAAACCGCATCACCCTCATGCAGCGCCGGTTACAGGAGTACGATGTTTTTAAATGGGTCAACGATTTTATGGACCAGCTTGCCCAGGTGAAACAAGAACAGCAGAAACAAAAAGTAAAAGTGCTGGACGAAAAAACACTCTCCAGCATCCGCCGGCACTATCAGCGCTCTAAAAACCGCTGTCTGTTGCTGGATTATGACGGCACCCTCGTTCCTTTCTCCCGCATTCCTTCAGAGGCTGCTCCGGACAACAATGTCCGCGAACTGCTCGGACGCCTTACCGCCGATGAAAAAAACCATGTTGCCATCATCAGCGGCCGCGATATGTCATCCCTCGACCGCTGGCTGGGCGCCCTGCCGGTTACCCTTGTCGCCGAACATGGCGCCAGTTTCCGCATGCGCAACAAACCCTGGGAACAGATGGTTGCCGTCTCTGATCTCTGGAAGGAAGAGATCCGCCGCGTCATGCAGTTATTCGTCATTCGTTGCGCCGGCTCCTTCATAGAAGAAAAGACCAATACCATCGCCTGGCACTACCGGAATACGCAGACAGGACTCGGATTCTCCCGGAGCCGCGAATTGCTCAACACGCTTTCGCAGCTCATCCAGAATACCACCCTCCAGGTCATCGACGGTAATAAAGTAGTGGAAGTCCGGATCGCAGGTTTTGATAAAGGCGCCTCCGCCCTGAAAATAGTAGGGGAGACGGATCCCGATTTTGTCCTGTGCGTGGGGGATGATACCACCGATGAGGACATGTTCAAGGCACTGGAAGGAGAGGCTTATACCATAAAAGTCAACAACGGCGCTTCAGCGGCCCAATATACCATCCTATCGCAGCAACAGGTGCTACCCCTGTTGAATTCGCTAATGGTCCCCCTGACGACGACACAGACAGAAAAAGTTTAATGCAATAACCATATGCCGGTTCATAAGTACAACATGGGCATCATTGGCAACTGCTCCTATCTGGCCTACGTGGATATGAGGGCGGATATCAAATGGATGTGCCTCCCCCGATTTGACAGCAGTTTCCTTTTTGGATCCTTACTCGATGAAGAGAATGGCGGACATTTCTACATCCGGCCCACCGATGAAGATGCCCGCGCCCGCCAGTATTATATCGTTAATACAAATGTCCTGTGTACAGAATTCACCTGCAATGACGGTAAATTCGTCGTCATCGACTGCGCACCGCGCATGCGTATATACGAACGGCAGTTCCGCCCCCTCATGCTGGTCCGTAAGATACAGCTGCTGGAAGGTACGCCGGCGATCACCATCAGCTGCCAGCCAAGAGGCGATTACGGCAAGACTGTGCCCGAATCTGTCATCGCCAGCAACCATATCCGCTACCTCAATCTCGACCAGCAGGTACGCCTGACTACCGACGTCCCGCTCACCTATATCCAAAAAGAAAAATCCTTTGTCCTGGACCAGGACCGTTACATGGTATTAGCCTACGGCGAACCGCTGGAAGCTCCCCTAAAAGAGACGGTCGAAGAGTTCATCCGAAAGACGGCCGAAGACTGGCAGTCCTGGATCAAAAATTCCTATCTGCCTGATATCTACCAGGAACAGATCATCCGCAGCGCGCTGGTCCTCAAATTACACCAGTATGAGGATACAGGCGGTATCATTGCCTCGGGTTCGACCAGCCTCCCGGAATTCCACGACAGCACCCGCAACTGGGACTACCGGTATTGCTGGTTCCGTGACGCCCACTATACGCTGCGGGCCTTTAACCAGATCGGCCACTTCGAAGAATTGGAAAAATATTTCGATTTCATATACAATATCCTTCATAACGCCACTGATTCCCTGCAACCCTTATACTCCATCGCCGGAGATAAAAAACTCTACGAGAGCAGTCTCGATCTGCCGGGTTATCTCGGTAATAAACCTGTCCGCATCGGCAATAAAGCCTATGTACAATCGCAGCATGACGTCTATGGACAGGTGCTGGTAAGCCTTCTGCCGCTGTATTCCGACAAACGCCTCATTTTCCTGAAAAAAGACAGCTATCGCCGCATCGTCCCCTGGCTGCTCAGCCAGATCGAGCGCACGCTCTCTCTGCCGGATTCGGGCCTTTGGGAGTTCCGGAAGTCCGAGCAGGTGCACACCTATACGCTGTTGTTCCATTGGGCAGGCGCCAAAGCGGCTTTCAAGATCGCGGCCCTTTTCAATGACCAGTCCCTGATGCACAAAGCCCATCAATTGGCCACCGCCGCCGACGTGCTCATTCAGCAGACCTATGACCCCGTGCGCAGATTGTATACTCAGGCGGTCGGCACGGCCAACCTCGACGCCAGTACCCTCTCCATGATCACAATGGATTACCTCGATCACCATTCTGATACGGCGAAAGACCATATCGCCGCACTGGAAAAAGAGCTGCTGGCAGACAATGGCCTTTTTTACCGCTATAAACATTACGACGACTTCGGTTTCCCCGAAAGCACTTTTCTCGTCTGCGCTTTCTGGTATGTCGATGCCTTGGCCTGTGTCGGCCGTATCGACGACGCCATGCACAACCTTAACCAGCTGCTCTCCTTCAGCAACCACCTGGGCATCTTCAGCGAAGACGCCATGCCCGACGGCTCGCAATGGGGCAACTTCCCACAAACCTATAGTCATGTCGGCCTCATCAACGCAGCCTGCCGCATCGCCCGCAAACTCGATAAGGCCGATTTTTTATAGCTGCCGCATCTCGCCACCCCCGCAACGCCCCGCGGCATCCAATATAGTGACGGTTTTTTTTAATTACAAAATCTCACCCCTTTTTCCCCTTTCAAATGTTTTTTCTTCCTTATCTTCTCCTCCTTCCAACAACATTTTCTCCATTCATCTATATGATTTTCTTTATCCCGATTAGTAGAAATTCCTATCTTACGGCATGTCATCCCGACTCATCTACAACATCCGCCAACTCGTCGGCACCCACACCGCAAGCCGCCTGTTGCGCGGAGCCGACCTGGCCACCCTGCCATGCATCGACAACGCCTGGTTACTCCTCGAAGATGACCAGATAGCCGCTTTTGGACCCACGTCCGAACTGCCTGCTACCTGGGCCCGGCAGTTGGCCCATCAACGCACGCGGCAAAAGGGTACTGAGCTGCCCCATACCGGCCCCGACCCCGACGCCACCCTCATCGACGCTTCCGGCTGCCTCGTGCTTCCAGCCTGGTGCGACAGCCACACGCATCTTGTTTTTGCCGGCTCCCGCGAATCGGAGTTCGTCGATAAACTGAAGGGGCTCAGTTATGCCGACATCAATGCCAAAGGCGGCGGCATCCTCAATTCAGCGCGTAAGTTGGCCGGGACCTCCGAGGACGATCTGTTCCAGAGCGCCTGGCAGCGGCTGCACGACCTGGCCCGGCTCGGCACCGGCGCCATCGAGATCAAAAGTGGATATGGCCTGACCGTAGACAGCGAGCTGAAAATGCTCCGCGTCATAAAACGACTAAAAGAACGCTCCTCCATCAGCATCAAAGCTACTTTCCTTGGCGCCCATACCTATCCCGCTGAATACAAAGAGAACCACCAGGGATATATCGATCTTATCATCAAAGAAATGCTGCCTGTCATCGCCCGTGACCAGCTCGCCGATTATATCGACGTTTTCTGTGAAGAAGGTTTCTTCAGCCCCGCCGAGACCGAACAGATCATTAGAGCCGGCCTGGGTCATGGCCTCAAACCCAAGATCCACGCCAATCAGCTGAACCTGTCTGGTGGGGTAGAGGTCGGGGTCAGACTGGGCGCATTGTCTGTCGACCACCTGGAGACAATGGATGACAGCACCATCGCCACACTGGCGAGTTCAACGACCACCATCGGCACCCTTCTGCCAACAGCAGCTTTTTTTCTGCGCATGCCCTTTCAGCCTGCGAGAGCCCTGCTGGACGCGGGTTGCGCCATAGCCCTGGCCTCGGATTTCAACCCGGGCTCCAGCCCCAGCGGCAATATGAACCTTGTCGTGGCCATGAGCTGTATCCAGATGCGCCTCCTGCCCGAAGAAGCCATCAACGCGGCTACCCTGAACGGCGCGTATGCTATGTCGTTGGGCGATCAGCTGGGAAGCATCACCCCGGGCAAAAAGGCCAACCTGATCATTACCCGTCCGGTGCCATCCCTGGCCTATTTACCATATGCATTCGGCACTGACCATATCGGGCAGGTACTCATCAACGGTAAATCTATCTAATGGGTATGTTCGGACCAAATACAAAGACAAAACCAGATTTCATCGCCTCCGTGAAGGATCGTACCACCATCCTTCCTGTCTCGGACAATAGAGGCGGGCTTGACTTTCTTGTATCTTTTTTTTCTACCGTCCGCCCTTCAAAAGGCCGCCGGGACGCCGCTGCCAATCTGGAGGCCGTCACCGCCGGATTATACCAAAGCCCTATTCTCCTGGGCAATCTGCAGCATGCCCTGCTTTCCCAGCTCGTCCGCGCCGATCTCTCTACCGCCCTGATGGAAAGCGGCATTCCCCTCGCCCGCGGATTCTGGCAGGAACTTTTCGGTCGCTTGCGGCACAAAATATTACCCTCCCTGCAGAACGAAAATGATTTTCTCTATGTCATCAACCGCGTCTTCTTCCGTAGCGACGATTACCAATGGGTGGAAGACATTCCCCGTGCGACATGGATGGCATTCTTCGAAAGTCTCGGTCTCGAGCTACACATCGACGACCGCCGCATTCTTCGCCAACTGCTGTTGTCGTTAAAAACCCTGGCCTTCCAGGTCGCCCAGCTCGGCTTTGAAAAAGAAGTGCTGTTATACATACCCGAACAATACCGCGAAGACAATCCCTTTGTCGAACAGAACTATCTGGTGCACGAGTTGGAAGAATGGCTCATCGATAAAGAACGTACCAGCCCGCCGGTGACCATCGCCGCAAAGATCAACCAGCAGCTCGCCTGGTGCCACGAATGCATCGATTATATACGTGCGAACCATTCTTTACGCGGCGCCAGCCTGCATCAGACCTATATGCTGCTCCTGCTGACCAACCGCCTGGAACGCATGTCCATCCTCGTCGATCTGCTTGACAAGGACCATCACTTTGACGTCGGCAAGTTCGTGGACTTTTTCCGTATGCTGGTCCGTAACGAGAATCGCAAGAATTCCATCCTCGAATTCATGTCGCAGTCCCTGAGTTATCTCGCTTACCAGATCGCCGAACACAAAGGCGCCAAAGGCAGTAAATATATCACGGCCACCTGGGCCGAATACCGCGCCATGGTTCGGAGCGCTATGGGCGGTGGGGCCTGGGTCTGTCTTGTCGTATTGATCAAAAATCTGCTCACCCGCATACCCATGGCCATTTTCTGGCATGGCTTCGCCTATAGCATCAATTATAGCCTGGGCTTTATCCTCATCGAAGAGACCCATACCACCCTGGCTACCAAACAACCGGCCTTCACAGCCAGCGCCGTCGCCAGTACTCTTGATACAAAAAAGGGTACGAATCAGCCCAATCTGTACAACCTGGCCGTTACCGTCGCCAAAGTTTCCCGCAGCCAGATCGCTTCTTTTGTCGGCAACCTGATCATCGTTTTCCCCGGCGTATGGCTCCTGGCCTGGGGATATGAAAAGCTGACGGGCGCCAAACTGGTTTCCGGTGCGGCCGCGATGCACATGCTGCGCGACCAGCACCCCTGGCAAAGCCTGTCCCTGCTGTACGCCTGTAACGCGGGCGTTTTCCTTTTTCTCAGTGGTATCATCGCCGGATATGTGCAGAACAAGATACAGTACAGCAATGTCAGCCGGCGGTTGCAGATCCATCCCATCCTGCGCCTGTCCCGGTCTCCCGAGCGGCTGCGCAAAATGGCGGACTATATCGAACACAATGCAGGCGCTCTCATCGGTAATATCTGTCTCGGATTTTTCCTGGGCATGGCTGGCTTTTTTGGGGAGATATTCGGCACCCGTTTTGACATCCGCCATATCACCATCTCTGCCGGCAACACCTCCCTGGCTGTCTACGGTCTGGGCATCAAAAATGTCAACCCCTGGTACCTGGCCACCGTCATCGGTGGGGTGCTCGGCATCGGCTTTTTCAACTTCCTCGTCAGTTTTTCCCTGGCTTTTATCGTCGCTGCCCGCTCCCGTGGCGTCAGTATCCGGGAATACCCCGAGTTCCTCGGCATCCTCTGGCGCTATTTTCGTAACAATCCCCTCGATTTCATCCGCCCCCGCCGCCGCTCTGAACCAACAGACTAACCCTCGGTCCTTCTTCTGCGTATCGCCTGCCCAATACCCGTACCGTCTTGGCGGGGCATAAGGTAATTTTCTTATCTTGCCCGTCCTTTAGCGATTGCACTAACCAATAACCGCAACCTCACTATGGATCAAATCATTGAATGCGTCCCTAATTTCAGCGAAGGCCGCAACCCGGCCATTATCAAACAGATCACCGATGTCATCGAAACCATAGGCGGCGTCCGCCTCCTGAATGTCGACCCGGGCAAAGCCACCAACCGCACCGTCGTCACTTTTGTCGGCTCCCCTGCCGCCGTCGTCGAAGCCGCTTTCCTGGCCATCAAAAAGGCAGGAGAATTGATCGACATGCGCCAGCACAAGGGAGAACACCCCCGCATGGGTGCTACGGATGTCTGCCCCCTTATCCCCATTGCCGGCATCTCCATGGAAGAGACCGCCATCTGGGCGCAACGTCTTGCCGAAAAAGTAGGCAACGAACTGCAACTCCCCGTTTATCTCTATGAGGCCGCCCAACCCAACAAAAGTCGCAGCAACCTCTCCGTCATCCGCGCCGGAGAATACGAAGGGTTCTTTAAAAAGATACAGACGCCAGAATGGAAACCCGACTTCGGTCCGTCCGAATTCGACGCCCGCCGTGGCGCCACCGTTATCGGTGCCCGCGACTTTTTGGTAGCTTATAATGTCAATCTCAATACGACCTCAACACGTCGCGCCAACTCTGTCGCCTTTGATGTCCGGGAGGCAGGCCGCGTCCAACGGGAAGGCGATCCCGTCACCGGGAAGATCGTCACCGACGCACAGGGCAAACCTGTTTCGACTCCCGGCGCTCTCAAATTTGTAAAAGCCATCGGCTGGTACATCGAAGAATATGGCATCGCCCAGATATCGATGAACCTCACCAATATCGCGGTCACTCCCGTCCATATAGCCTTCGATGCTGTCTGCAAATCAGCAGCACAGCGGGGTTTGCGCGTTACGGGCAGCGAGTTGGTCGGGCTGATCCCGCTGAAGGCCATGCTCGATGCCGGGAAATATTTTCTCGAAAAACAACAACGCTCGATAGGTGTCTCCGAAAAAGAACTCATCCGCATCGCCATTCTTTCGATGGGGCTGGACGAATTGGGCCCCTTTATCCCGGAAGAACGCATCATCGAATACCAGCTTCGCAATAAGACGGATGACAAGCTCATCAGGCTGCCGCTCCGTGACTTTGCCGACGAGACCGCCAGCGAAAGCCCCGCTCCCGGAGGTGGCTCCATTGCAGCCTATGCAGGGGCCCTCGGCGCATCCCTGGCTACGATGGTAGCTAATCTCTCCTCGCACAAAAAAGGATGGGACGACCGCTGGAAAGAATTCAGCGATTGGGCCGAAAAAGGACAGGCATATAAAGACGAGTTGCTTCGCCTCGTAGACGCCGATACCCATGCTTTCAACGGTATCATGGCTGCCTTTTCCCTGCCCAAAACCAATGAAGAAGAAAAAGCCGCCCGTCACCAGGCCATCCAGTCCGCTACCCGCAAGGCCATCGAAGTCCCCTTCCGGGTCATGCAGGTAGCC
>Ga0105237_10001929_pt1 | contig 26469 bp, 25 predicted proteins | sample KBSC24metaG_FD_81520 | JGI IMG/M metagenome (GOLD analysis project Ga0105237, IMG submission 81520) | Corn rhizosphere microbial communities from Kellogg Biological Station, Michigan, USA - KBS C2-4 metaG | ecosystem: Host-associated > Plants > Roots > Rhizosphere > Soil | place: Michigan, USA...
TCAATATCCTGAGGATTTTGCTGTATGCTTTTATGCTGGTGATTGTTTTTCCCTATTTGCCAGGCTCTAAATCTGCAGCCTTTCAAGGCGTCTCGGTCTTTCTTGGTATTTTAATATCCCTTGGATCCTCCAGTGCCATTACCAATATTGTTGCCGGACTGGTGATTACGTATATGCGTCCTTTTAAAGTTGGAGACAGGGTTAAAATAGGAGATGTAGTAGGTGATGTGCTGGAGAAAACAATGCTGGTTACCCGCATCAAGACCATTAAAAATGAAGACATTACGGTACCCAATTCTACCGTCCTTTCCTCCAGTACCATAAACTATTCTACCAATACCAAAGAGGGAGGAGAAGGCTTAATTTTAAATTACACCATGACCCTGGGCTATGATATCCCCTGGACAACCATTCATAAACTGATGCTGGAGGCTGCAGACAGAACCGAAGATGTATTGAAAGAACCCAAGCCCTTTATCTTACAAACCGGCCTGGACGATTTTTATGTCTCCTATCAGCTCAATACCTATATTAAAGAAGCCAATAAACAAGCCGTTATCTACAGCAACCTGTATCGAAATACGCTGGATGTGTTTAACGAAGCAGGCGTTGAAATTCTTTCGCCTCACTACAGGGCAGTGCGTGATGGAAATGCACCGGCTATGCCGCCTAAAGAAGATTGATGTTTGAGCGAGCAGCTACTCGATTGGGGAACGATTAAGTCTTTTTTGTCCGGACAACGAATATTTCCAGATCCATTGATAAAAGATCTTATCTTTACTTATTGCAAACATGCAAAGAAGAAGCCTTGAACCTGCAAACCTATATAGAAAGTGGTATTTTGGAACTCTATGTTCTGAATCTGCTCCATGATTCAGAAAGGGCAGAGGTTCAGGATATGATTTCGAAATATCCTGAACTTCATCAGGAAATAGAGGCAATAGAAGTGTCTCTTGAATCGTATGCGCAAACACATGCTGTTGAACCCTCATTCGGATTACTGGAAAGAATTGAACGCAGCATACTGGAAACTGGTAGAGCTCCATTTGAGTTAACACCCATTGACGAAAACTCAGATATTCAAAAATGGCTTCGCTTTGTTACAGATCAATTTCCTGAAGCCCTGCATGCCGAAAACTTCTGCGAGCCTATAGGAGAGCAGCCCGGATTAACACAAGTTCTGGTTGTTTCTTCCGTTGATATTGAAGATGAAACACACGAAGAGGTATATGAGAGTTTTTTGATCCTGCAGGGAAAATGTAAATGCACTGTTGACGGGCATAGTTTTTACCTGGAAACAGGAGGTTACACACAAATCCCTTTGCTCACCAATCATAAGGTAGAAATTGTTGAAGGTCCCGTAATGGCTGTTGTTCAATATTTATCTGCTTAATACACGATGTTTCCGCGGTGTACCAGAGATTTCACCGGAGAGACTCTTGATACAGCTTCTGCCGAGCAACTGGCTTCCACCAATACAAAGTCTGCTGTATCTCCAGCTTTCGGCCATTGCTGATTGCCCTTATCATCTAAAGGAAGAATATTGTGTGTTGCCAGTCTCAAACTGCGGGAAAGTGCAAATTCATTTCGGTATCCATAAAGCTGGGCCGAAAGATTCACCTTTTGCAGAATACTTCCTGAACCAAATGTACTCCAATGGTCAACAATACAATCATTACCTGCCATGACATCTACACCATATTTATACAGTGTAGGAATAGGCATAATGGTGCCTGCGAAAGGAATAGTAGAGGTAATGCCTACTTGTGCATTCCCCAGCTTTTCTGCAATTTCTTCTGTTTTCTTCTGATCAAGATGGGCCAGAGCAAAGCTATGACTAACAAAGGTTTTTCCCTTTAAAGCAGGATTCTCTATCACCTTATTGATCAGGTATTCAATTGTTTTCATTCCGGATTCTCCGGATTCATGCAAATGAATATCTATTCCTTTGTGGTTATCCAAAGCCAATTGTACAATGAAATCCATGTGTTTCTCTATACTGCCATCAATACTGTAAGGATCCAGGCCACCGATAAAATCCACATTCATTTTAGCGGCCTCTTTCATCAGGGGCTCGGTTTTAGTATAATAGATTCCATGCTGAGGAAAGGCAACCAGTTCCGCCTGGAAGGAATCCTTTTTATTGGCAAGAGCCTGCTCAAGGTGTCTTAAAGAGTCAAGGCCTGAAGTCGGTTCAATATTGACGTGCGATCTGGCATAATTGGTCCCTTTAGACTGTAAAAGTTCGATCAGCTTTTCCGTACGGGGTATAGAAGTTTTCAGCAACTCTGGAATCACCTGCTGCTCATAAGCAATCATGTCTTTTACCGTTCTGCGTTTGCTGGAATTTGCCCTCCAGGGAAGACCATAATAAGTTTTATCCAGGTGGATGTGCATGTCTCTGAATGCTGGCAGCATCAATAACCCTTTTGCATCAACAGCATTTGCTTTAGGGTCGTTCGGCAAAACGGCTTTAATTTTTCCATGATCAATTTCAACCATGAACAGATCGGTTGTGGTATGGCTAACCTCATCCTCTTTATACTCAAAACCAGTTTCCAGCCTAACATTCTTTAGCTTAACTGCTTTACCTGTAATGGCAGGTTTGGCTTGTTCTGTGGCAAGAGCGGGAACTGAACTGAGTAAGCTGCCGCCTGCGGCAAGCAGAATAGAAGAGTTTTTAATAAAGTCTTTGCGCGAAATTGATTGAGGGGACATAACTTATACGTTTTATGCAAAGTTATCTCCTGAATGAGTTTTAAAATAGTAAAATTCATTCCACTACTTGTATAATTTATAACTGCTCTCTGAACTCGCGTGGAGTTTTTCCAGATTGAAGCTTAAAGAATTTTGAAAAATAGGCTAGATCAAGAAAGCCAAGGTGATAAGCGATCTCTTTGACAGAATGCTTGGAAGTCAGCAACAATCTTTTAGCTTCCAGAATAACCCTGTTCTGGATCACGGAAGTGGCTGAGCTTTGGAAGTGTTTTTTACAGAGTATATTGAGGTAGTTGGGCGTAATGTTTAGTTTTTCTGCATAAAAGGCAACCAGTTTTTGTTCTTTAAAATAAGCATCAATTAAAGAAAGGTATTTAAACAGGATGGGCTTTGCATGATAAACTTTTACATCTTCCACCACATGTTCTGCCTCCCGGCTCACCATTTGCGCAATAATTTCTATTCGTGATCTGATGATTTCCCACATCGTGGGGCTAAGGGTGAGTTCATATTCTATCGCCTTAAACTCGTAAAACAACCATTTGAAAGTTTCCGGTTTTAAACTCATGACCGGATGGTGCTGGTAGAGCACAAAAGAAAAACGCAAGGCATTAGCAAAGGTTTCGAAAACAGCCCTGCTCACCATGATCTGATAAGCTCTGGTTTGTTCATCCAAAACCCAGTGGTGTACCTGATCGGGAAAGAGCAAATGTAATTGATGTTCTGCAACCTGGTGATCTGTAAAATCAATGGTATGAATTCCATTTCCCTTTTCAAACAGAAGAAAAACAAAGAAATCATGTTTGTGTGGTTTTTCGATATGTTTTTTTCCATGAAGCTCATGGTACTGAAAATTGCTGTCTGACTGCATTTCATCCCGAAACTCGGTAATACCAAGAACGGGGAAATTCTCTTTTTCTTCCATAAAAAAGAAAATTACAAAATTTTCCCTGAAGTGTTATATTGGGCTGTCTTTTGGTCAATGTATATGAAGAGAATAATCATGGTGGTGCTGATGCTTTTTCCCCTTTTTATATACGCTCACTTCAGGCAGACCGAACTGAACCTGGAAGGATAGACCTCTAATAACAAATACAAATAAATACTACTCAATAGGTAGATATTATATATATTTGTCGAAACCAATCCAGCAATCATGAAAAAGAAACCATTTAGCCGTGTCTTGGCGGTATTTGACTGCTGATACAGTCTTTGCTGTTCTGCTGTATAAGTCTGCTTAAACATTTTATGATGGTCAATTTCTCCCATGGAAATTAGGAGAGCGCACTTGCTGTGCGCTGATTTTTTCAGGTGCATCAAGGGCATGAGCGGAACGGTTAAATAAATTAGAAAACCAGTTTAATGATAAAATAAAAATATATGTATTGGAAAAATAAAACCCTGATCTCCATGTTTTGCCTCTCTGTTCTCTCGGGCTCAGCCCTGGCACAACAAGAAACACAGCAAAACATAGAAACAAAATTTGACCATCTTCTGAGTAAAGAAAACATAGGAAAAACGATTAAAGAATTATCGGCCAAACCTCACCACTTAGGCTCAGCAGCAGGAAAAGAAGTGGCCGAAAAAGTATACAATCAGTTCAAGTCTTACGGATGGGATGCCAAAATTGAAACCTTCTATGTCTTATTCCCTACGCCAGTAGAGCGGCAGCTTGAGCTGATTGCTCCGGCTAAGTTTACCGCAGAACTGAAAGAGCCCGCGGTGCCAGGAGATGCCACTTCAGGGCAGGAAGGACAGTTGCCAACCTATAACGCCTGGGGGGCAGATGGTGATGTAAGTGCCTCGCTGGTCTATGTAAATTATGGCTTACCCGCCGATTATGAGGAACTGGAACGACAAGGTATTGATGTTAAAGGCAAGATCGTTATTGCCAAATATGGCAACTCCTGGCGGGGAATCAAACCAAAAGTAGCCTATGAACACGGCGCCGTGGGCTGCATTATTTATTCAGATCCCATAGACGACGGTTACTACCAGGGGGATGGTTACCCGGAAGGCCCTTTCAAAAATGAACATACCGTGCAACGCGGGTCTGTTATGGATATGGTCATCTATCCTGGTGATCCGCTTACTCCCGGCTATGCCTCTGTTAAAAATGCCAGACGACTGGACAGAAAAGATGCCGTTACCATTTTAAAAATTCCAGTACTGCCCATCAGCTATCATGATGCAAAACCCCTGCTGGCCGCTTTAGACGGGCCGGTGGCACCAGCATCCTGGCGTGGAGCACTGCCTTTTACCTACCGTATAGGTGGGAGCAGCAAAACACAGGTTCATTTGAAGATTAAACAGAATTGGGATATTGTTCCTGCTTATGATGTGATTGCCAAGATTAAAGGAAGTGAATACCCGGATGAATGGGTCATCAGAGGAAACCATCATGATGCCTGGGTAAATGGTGCTTCAGATCCAGTAAGCGGGCTGGCCTCCTTACTGGAAGAAGCTAAAGCCATTGGCCAGCTGGCTAAGGAAGGCTACCAGCCAAAAAGAACCCTGGTCTATTGCGCCTGGGATGGAGAAGAGCAATCTCTGCTCGGTTCCACAGAATGGGTTGAACTGCATGCTAAAGAATTGAGTGCCAAAGCTGTGGCTTATATCAATTCAGATGGAAACAGCAGTGGTTTTTTTAATGCAGGTGGCTCTCATGCCTTAACGCAATTGGTCACAGATATCGCCAAAGACGTGAAAGATCCGTTAACACAAGCTTCCATATTTGACCGGAAACGCGCCAGCGAAATCCTTAAAGCACCAGCCCAGAAACGTGCCGAACTTTTGGACAATAGCCAATATACCTTAGGCGCCTTAGGCACCGGATCAGATTATTCTGCTTTTTTACAACATTTGGGCGTTCCAAGCCTGAATTTTGCTTTCGGAGGAGAAGCTGGAGGGGGTGAATACCATTCTATCTATGATTCTTATGACAACTATATTCGTTTTAAGGATCCGGATTTTAGCTATGGAGTATCGCTTTCACAGGCTGCGGGAAGAGCCGTATTACGTTTAGCAGATACAGAAAAGTTGCCCTTTGATTTTCAGGGCTTATCTGAAGCCATTAAGAACTACGTCAATGAGCTGGTTACACTGGCTACCACTCAAAGGAAAGCGAATGCTTTACAGAATGAATTGATTGATAAAGGAATTTACAGTCTCGCAGCAGTGCCTAAAGAAAATTTCATTTCACCTAAACGGAAAATACCGGTTCCTGAAATAGATTTTTCATCTTTACTGGCAGCAGCCGATTCATTACATTTTGAGGCATCTAAATTGACAAGAAGACAGAATAATTTTAAAACAGATGCAGCCTCACTTCGTAAAAACAATGAAAAACTATTCCAGGCCGAAAAAATACTATTGCTGGAAACCGGATTACCAAGAAGGCCATGGTACAGCCATAGCATTTATGCCCCGGGATTCTATACCGGCTATGGGGTAAAAACCATACCAGGTGTGAGAGAAGCATTGGAAGAAGGACATTATGAAGAAGCCGGGCAGGAGATTGAACGGGTAACCAGCGCCATTAACAAATTAACCGATCACCTTAAAACCATATATTAAATTGTAAAAACATGAAAAAGTTTATTTTAAGCATCGCTATAGCGATAACAAGCCTTGCAGGTTTTGCCCAGGAACAGAAATTCGAAAATCCAAACAGCGATAGCCGGGGCTATCTGGTCAAAGTTGGAGATAAAGCACCAGACGATTTTGAACTGATCCTCCAGGATGGCAAAAAAACAACACTCAAAGAGCTGAGAGGAAAGATTGTTATCCTGCAGTTTACCGCTTCCTGGTGTATAGTTTGCCGAAAGGAAATGCCCTATCTGGAGCGTGACATCTGGCAGGCATACAAAGATAAAGGTGTGGTGCTCATCGGGGTTGACCGCGATGAACCCTTAGAAAAGGTGCAGAAATTTCATCAGGATATGAAAATCACTTATCCTCTGGCCCTTGATCCGGGCGCAGGGATCTTTCAGAAATTTGCCGACAAGAAAGCAGGTGTGACCAGAAATGTCGTGATTGACCGCGAGGGTAACATACAGTTCCTGACCCGTTTGTATGATAAGGAAGAATTTGGTAAGCTCGTTCATGTCATCGATCAGCTGAGTAAAAATTAGGGATCTGAAGGCTTTCCGCTTCTTTTACCTACTTTTACACAAAAATAGAGTACTATGCCTTTTATATCCCTGGGTTTATCACCTGCTTTGTCAAAAGCACTGAAAGATCAGAATTTCACCATACCAACGCCCATTCAGGAAACCGTAATACCGGCCATATTAAATAAAAAAGATGTTTTAGGGATTGCCAAAACAGGTTCCGGAAAAACAGCCAGTTATGTTTTACCCCTGCTAATGAATGTGCAAAAAAGCTTTGGAGTGAAAAACCGTCATGTGGATGTATTGGTTTTAGTACCTACGCGTGAACTTGCCGTACAGGTCAAAGATGTATTCCAGACTTTTAGCCAGGCACTGCCGGAGTCCATTAAAACACTGGCTGTATATGGAGGGGTTTCTATTAACCCTCAGATGATGGCTTTGCAAGGTATAAATATCCTGGTTGCAACGCCAGGACGTTTATTGGAGCTGGTGGATATGAATGCGGTGCACCTCTCCAGTATTGAAACCCTGGTGTTGGATGAGGCGGATAAGATCCTCAATCTGGGCTTTAAAGAAGAGGTAGACAAGATTATTGCGCTTTTGCCAAAAAAGCGCCAGAATATACTCTTGTCTGCCACCCTGAATAAGGATATCCAGCATATTCATCAAATTCTGCTGCATGAACCCGTTGTGATTGAGGTAGAAGAGAAAGCAGATTCGATAGAACTGATCAACCAGGTTGCTTATATTGTTTCAGAGGACAAGAAGGGCCCCTTTTTGCGTCATCTGATTGCTCATCATGAAATGAAACAGGTACTGGTTTTTGCTTCATCGGTGCACCAGGTTGACGCTATTGTGAATAAGCTCCGTAAAAATAACTTAGACGCAAAAGCCATCCATAGTAAAAAAAGTCAGGGCGCAAGAACGGAGGCTTTACATCAGTTTAAATCAGGTAAACTGCGGATATTGGTCGCCACAGATCTGATGGCAAGGGGAATTGATATTGATGATCTTCCCTTTGTGATTAACTACGAATTGCCGCGGTCGCCAAAAGACTATGTTCACCGCATAGGCAGAACCGGCCGGGCAAATACTATGGGCGATGCCATTTCCCTGGTTAGCCAGAACGAACTGCATCATTTTGAAGTAATCCAGAAAAAAATGGGTAAGCAGGTGAAATTAATAGACAGCGAAAATATCTGAGCACTCCAGGTTATGGATCGGCCTTCCTAAATCGATTTCCAATTTAACATCCTGTTTATATTCGTTCTCTACTTTTGGGCATGTTGGAAACAGGCACCAGAAAGGAAGAACTCGTTGAGCGGCTCAAACAAGGAGATGAAGCAGCCTATGACTTGTTGTACGACCTGTACTGGAAAAAACTGTACCTCCAGGCACTTACCCGGACGAAGAGTGAAGAAGCAGCCAAAGACATCATTCAGACCGTTTTTATCAATATCTGGGAACGCCGTGAAACCCTGGTCATCCACACCACGATAGAACAATTTCTAATGGGAGCCGTAAAACTGCAGGTCCTGAATTACTTCAGAACAGAGAAGGTGGAAGGAAAAGTACTGGAACACAGCCTGCAGAAAATGAATGAATTCGTATTTATGGACGAGCTTTCCGGTTACTATGAACTGGAGAAACTGATCGAAATAGAAGTTAAAGAACTACCGGAAAAGATGCGCAATGCCTACCTGTTAAGGCATGCACATCACTCTATTGCCGAAATTGCCCAGCAGCTGAACCTGGCAGAACAAACCGTTTCCAATCATCTTTCAGAAGCCATGCGGAGAATCAGGAAGGGCCTCCGTGATAAAATCCCCCCTGCGCTTAATTAGTTAACAAAAGCTTAACAATTTGGAAAAGTAGATTTGGCCTTTAGCGGGTACTTGTCATTAAAGAAGTACCAAATTGAAAGCAGATCAGTTTAAAAAATTATTAGAGCAATATGCTAATGGAACAGCCAGCGAGAAAGAAAAACAACTCGTAGAAGACTGGTATGCCTCTTATAATGATGAGCTGATGGAAAATTTTGCCGATCCTGAAACAGAAGGAAAGGTTAAAGAAGATATAAAGGCCGAGATTTTAGCTAAAAGATCACAACCGCCGGTAAAGAAACTGTTTTTCAGAAAATATTATAAATATGCGGCAGTGCTTGCTCTGGCAGTACCTGCGGTATTTGCAGGAAGGTCGTATTTTAAAAAGGCAAATACCTCCGGGCAGGTTCAAAGCTTTACCATTGTTGAAACAAAAGCAGGAGAATATAAAAAGGTAAAACTGGAAGATGAATCGATCATTCAAATGAATCCTTTAACCAGGTTAAGAATTCCTGGCCATTTTGATCAGCAGCCAGAACGAATTGTTTATCTGGATGGCGGCGAAGCTTTCTTTGAGGTCAGTAAAGATCCTCAGCATCCCTTTATTGTGAAAGCACAGCAAATCAGGACCCGGGTATTGGGAACCAAGTTTGCCGTTTCTCTGTCTAAAGGAACAGGTGCCGAAATCAGCGTAAGTGAAGGAAAAGTGGAAGTAGGGGATGGCCATAGAGTATTTGATAAGCTAACCTATGGTAAACGCCTGAATTATTATCTTAAAGATAAAAAATGGAAAGTAAGTCAATTTCCATTAAAAGAACACAATGCCTGGTATGTCAATGTGATCCGTTTAAGGAACGCCTCTTTTGCAGAGCTTTCCCGGGCAGTAAAAACCATTTATGGAATTAAACTAAGCAGCAGAAACAGAAATGTTGCCGCCTACGTGTATAACCTGCACATCCGGTCGACCCGTTCGTTTGAAGAAACGCTCAAGGTCATTTGTTCCATACATAAAAATAAATACAGGAGGACCAAAAATGGGATAGAGATCTACTAAAAAAAACCGGGCCTGCAGCAGGCCCGGTATGACAAATTCAACAGCAAGCAGCTTGAGACCCTCAGTCTGTTGGATCTTAAAAAATCTTATTTATCAATACTATCAAAGATAGGAAACCCTGCTGAGCTTGCAAGAAATAAATGCTTGTTCGGTTTGGTTCATCGCGATAGAAAATTATTATTTCAGATGAAAAAATATTTACTGCTCTCGCAGAAAATTATGCGTTTTACATTTCTTGTTTATTCTTTCCTGATTGCCGGTTCACAGATTCTTTCTGCGAACACATCAAATGGCCAGGTTTTGTATAAAAGAATGAATATTTCCTTTCAAAGTGGTAACCTGCTCCAGGTGCTGGACCAGCTCCAGCTCAAAAGCGGTGTCGATTTTGCCTATGATCCGGCTTATCTGAGATTGAAAAGAATCCAGATCACAGCAAAAGATTTCAATAATGAAAAGATAAGCACCATACTGAGGGCTATTTTTAATGAAACCGATATTCAGTTTAAAGAAGAAGTTCCCGGAATCATTACCCTGGTTAAGAATCAGGAGCCGGGTACCATTAGTGGTAAAATTGTAGATGAAAAAGGAGAACCTTTGCCCGGTGCAAGTATTAAAATCCTGGAACTGGACAGAGGCGTACAAAGTAAGCCTGATGGGAGCTATAGCATTAGTGCAGATCCAGGTACTTATACCCTGGTGGTTTCTTTTATTTCTTACACCTCTTCTACCCAAACTAAAGTGCTTGTCAAGCCAGGACAGATCACTTCTTTAAATGTTTCCTTAACCGCTCAAACAGGTACCTTAAATGAGGTTTTGGTTGTTGGTTATGGCACACAGAAAAGAGAGAACCTAACCGGAGCAGTAGATCAGATTACTTCCAAGGCACTGGAAAACCGTTCCGTTCCCAATCTTGCGCAAGGCTTGCAAGGTGTAATACCCAATCTGAACCTGACCATGGGTGATGGTAAGCCTATCCAGTCGCCGGCATACAATATCAGGGGAACAACGTCCATTGGTCAGGGGGGAAATGCCCTGGTATTGGTAGATGGTGTGGAAGGCGATCCCTCCCGGATCAATCCTAATGATATTGCCAGTGTTACCGTGCTCAAAGACGCGGCTTCTGCAGCTATTTACGGAGCCAGAGGCGCTTTTGGTGTGGTACTGATCACGACAAAGAGTCCTTCAAAGGAAAGAACCTCTGTCAATTATTCCATCACGCAGTCTATTAAGTCACCGACAACAGTACCTAAATATGTAACAGACGGATATACCTTTGCCAGTATGTTCAATGATGCCTGGTCTGCATGGAACGATTATTCCCAAACGCCGCAAAACATCAACAAAACCGTTAAATTCTCGCCAGCCTATCTTGCCGAACTGAAACGCAGATCACTGGATCCTTCACTGCCTAAATACGAGGTCAATGCCAATGGAGAATATGTATACTACGACAGTACCGACTGGTATCATGAACTGTACAAAGACCATAATTCTGCAACAGACCAAAACCTATCCGTATCCGGAAGCAGCGGAAAAGCAGATTTCTATCTGTCGGGCAGATCTTTCCGTCAGTCAGGACTGTTTCGCTACAATTCTGATGATTATCAGATGTATAACGTTCGTGCAAAAGGATCATTAGAACTTTATCCCTGGTTGAAAATTTACAATAATGCAGATTACTCGGCATCCAAATACCACAACCCGGTCAATGTGGGCGAAGGAGGCGGGATCTGGAGAAATATTGCCGATGAAGGACATAACGTAGCACCTATGTTTAATCCCGATGGAACATTGTCTTATTCTGCAGCCTACACCGTAGGAGATTTTTACTATGGAAAGAACGGAATTGATATGACACCTAAGGTATTTCGCAATACCACCGGATTTAGCAGTAAATTCTTCAACGACCAATTCAGGGTTAAAGGGGATTTTACTTTTCAGAACACCAATAATAACGAAAGCAGAACCCGTGTTCCGGTACCCTACAGCCGTAAACCAGGGGTCATAGAATATGTTGGTTCCAACTACAATGATTTACAGCAATTGTATAGAACAACCAATTATCTGGCCACCAATGTTTATGCTGAATATGAGCCAAAACTGATCAACAAAAATCATTATTTAAAGGTGCTTGCAGGGTATAACTATGAACAATCTACCTACAAACGTTTGGAGGTGGTTCGTAATGGATTGATCTTCGAAGATGCGAAAGACATCAACCTTGCACTTGGGCAATCTATTACAACAGGAGGTGGTTATGAACAATGGGCCATCAATGGTGGTTTCTATCGTTTAAATTATGCCTTTAAAGATCGTTATCTGATAGAACTCAACGGGCGTTATGACGGATCATCCAAATTCCCTTCTAATCAGCGTTATGCTTTCTTCCCTTCGGTATCTGCCGGATGGAGGTTAAGCAAAGAGCCGTTCTGGAAGGTCAATCCGAATGCAATTACAGATGTGAAAATCAGGGCCTCCTACGGTTCATTAGGAAACGGAAATATCGCCTCCTATGCTTTTCAGGAAAAACTGAAGATTACACAATCTGACAAAGTATTAAGTGGCGTACGGCCGCAGCAAACTGAACAACCGGGTGTAATACCTGATGGTTTAACCTGGGAAACTTCCACCACCCAGAACCTTGGATTGGATATCGCTTTCCTGAATAACCGTCTTAATTTTAGCGGAGACGCCTATATCCGTAAAACTACAGATATGTTTACCACAGGCATGACACTGCCTAAAGTATTTGGAACCGATGTTCCAAAAGGAAACTATGCAGATCTGAAAACAACAGGCTGGGAAGCAACTATTACCTGGAATGATAAGTTTGAAGTCGGGTCAAAACCACTGAACTACACCGTACGTTTAACCCTTGCCGATTATACGGCAAAGATCCTGAAATTCAATAACCCAGAGCAGAAGTTATCGGATTACTATGCAGGTCAAACGGTAGGAGAGATCTGGGGTTTTGTAACCGATGGTTACTATACAGCTGCAAGTATTGCCGACCCCAATACCCCAAAACAGATCCTGTATAAATCTTCGAACACAGGTAAAATCCTTCCGGGAGATATTAAGTTTGCCGACCTGAACGGTGATGGTGTCATCAACGACGGAGATAAAACAGTAGGAAACCCAGGGGATAGAAAAATTATAGGTAATTCTACACCACGTTATACCTATGGCATTTCATTAGGTGCCGATTGGAAAGGCTTTTTCTTTAGTGCCTTCTTCCAGGGGGTAGGTAAAATGGATTGGTATCCGGGTTCCGAAAACGGTACATTCTGGGGCCAGTACAACCGTCCTTACAATAAAATCCCTCAATCTCAATTGGGCAATATCTGGTCACCGGAAAATCCAGATGCCTATTTCCCAAGATACAGGGGCTATATTGCTCAAAACGGATCAGCAACTTTAACACAGGTACAAACTAAATATCTGCAGAATGTAGCCTATATCCGGATGAAAAACTTGCAGATTGGTTATAATCTGCCACAAACCTTCCTTAAAAGAGCAGGCTTGAGCAGTGTGCGCGTTTTCCTGACCGGTGAAAATTTATGGAGCTGGTCGCCTTTATATAAGATCACCAAAGATATCGATGTGGAAAGCATTACAGGATCGGATCGTGTACTTACAGATGGAGGCAGCGGCAATGGCAATAACTACCCGATCCTGAAAAGTTACAGTCTGGGCTTATCTGCAACCTTTTAATCCTTAAGCAAGAAAACGATGAAATGTATATTAGAGAATATAAAGATGAGAAGATTCTTTTTTGTTTTAACCGCATTGGCTGTTGCGCTGAACGGCTGTAAAAAATTAGACCAGGCACCACAAGATACAGCGACAAAAGAGTCCGTTTTCGGAAGCGAAAAAGGCCTGGAACTGTATGCCAATTCTTTTTACAAATTACTGCCTTCTGCATCAGATGCCCACAAGAAAGATGAGATGTCAGATTACGCAGCCAGGAGCCAGGCACCAGATTTCCTGGTGGATGGTGCATTCGGGCCGCGCCAGAGCAACGGCTGGGACTGGGATGGTTTGAGAAACATCAATTACTTCCTTGAAAATAACAACAACAATAAAGTTTCTGCGGCAGTAAGGCTTCAATACAATGCACTGGCCAGATTTTTCAGGGCTTATTTTTATTACACCAAAGTTAGAAGGTTTGGAGATGTACCCTGGATCAACAAAACCTTTAAGGTCGATGATCCGGACTTGTACAAAGGCAGAGATAAACGGTCATTGGTGATGGATTCTGTCCTGGCCGATTTAAATTATGCCTGTACTAACATCAGCCGCATCAGCGACAATTCCCGCTCACTCATCACCAAGTATGTGGCCCTGGGTTTTAAATCCAGAGTGTGTTTGTATGAAGGAACTTACCGCAAATATCATGATGAAGCTGGTTTGACCGGAAGCTCCGAACAATGGCTCAGAGAATCTGCAGATGCTGCGCAAAAGGTCATGACCGAAGGCGGTTTCGCCCTAAATACCAGTGGCGGTGATCTGGCTTACCGGAACTTGTTCATCAGCACAGCACCAGTAGCCACCGAGGTGATGCTGGCTGCGGTAACGGATGCCAACCTTTCGGTGTACAACGATGTCAACTGGTGGTGGACCAGTGCCACTTATGGTGCCAGGATCAGTTTTACCAGGATGTTCATCAATACCTATCTGAATATAGATGGAACGCCTTTCACCAGCCGGCCCGGCTATCAAACCCTTGTTTTCAAAGATGAAGTTAAAGGAAGAGATAAAAGACTGCAGCAAACCATTAGAATGGGAGATTATAAAAGAATCAATGGAGGTGCTTTAGAGGCAGCTCCCCCAATATTCTCCTATACTTATACGGGTTATCAGCCTATAAAATATGTTCTGGACGATACCAAATATGATGGCGGCGGTCAAAACATCAATTCTATACCACTGATGCGTTATGCAGAGATCTTGCTGAACTATGCAGAAGCCAAGGCCGAACTCGGCAGCTTTACAGATGCAGACTGGACAAAGACCATTGGTGCACTGCGTCAAAGAGCAGGTATTACCGGAGGGCTGAGCAACAAACCCGTAACTGCCGACCCTTATTTACAAACGGTTTATTTTCCTGGCATCTCAGATGCGGCCTTACTGGAAATCAGAAGAGAGCGCGGTATCGAATTGTCTCTGGAAGGTCTGCGTTTTGATGATATCGTACGATGGAAGAAAGGAGATCTGATGACCAAAGTATGGAACGGGTTTTATGTACCGACACTAAATGTGCCTATGGACCTCAATGACGATGGTAAGCCCGATGTGTGTTTCTATCAGGTGATGCCAGCCAATCCGGTAGCAGGCGTAAATTATATCAACGTTGCACCGACCATTAACGGTGGGCCAAATCCTCAGCGGCTTTCCAATGATACCTCGGGAGAATTGACCTGGTTAAGTACAACCAAGCGCATTTTTGAACAAAAAAACTATCTTTATCCGATACCGGAATCGGACCGCTTATTTAACCCTAAGCTGGGACAAAATCCAGGATGGTAGACCTATATAAATTGATTAAAACACGCAATAAAAAATGAAGATTAAACATTTAATATTATCCGCATTATTTGCAGCAGCTAGTCTGTCTGTACAGGCACAACAACTCATTATTGGTACTTTTAACCTCCGTTATGACAATGCAGGTGATGAAGGCAACCGCTGGGAACAAAGAGGCCCGGTGGCAGCTAACCTGCTTCGTTTCCACCAGTTCGACGTTTTCGGAACTCAGGAAGGTTTGAAAAATCAAATCAATGATTTGGGTAAATTCCTGCCGGAATATGAGCACTACGGTTTAGGGCGCGATGATGGCAAAGATGGGGGAGAGCATTCTGCAGTTTTCTATAGAAAAGACAAATTTAAATTGCTGAGCAAAGGTGATTTCTGGTTATCTGAAACACCAGATAAACCGGGCCTGGGCTGGGACGCTACCTGTTGTAACCGGATCTGCAGCTGGGTACAGCTTCAGGACATCAAAACAGGTAAAAAATTCTATTACTTCAATGCCCATTTTGATCACCAGGGAAAGATTGCCCGTATAGAAAGCGGTAAACTTGTTGTAAAAAAGATCAAAGAAATTGCCGGCCAGACCCCGGCGGTTTTTACAGGCGATTTAAATGGAGGGCAGAAAAGCGACTGGTACCTGACCCTGGCCAATTCTGGTGTATTGACAGATACCTATACCCAAGTGAAGAATCCCTATGTAAACAATTCTTCCTTCAATGCATGGGGTAAAGACATCAATGGCTACGAGATCATAGACCATATTTTTGTAACCAAAGGTTTTACCGCCAGCAGATGGGGGATATTGACCGACACCTATCATGGAAAATTCGTATCAGACCATTTTCCGGTTCTTGCTGAAGTCACGCTGAAATAAGAAGATGAATGATAACAGAGCTGCCTTTGAAAAAGGGCAGCTTTTTTGTTTAAATGCTGTTGCTTTTATTTAAAGGCCGATTTTTACTAAAAATCCCCCGTAAAAAATATTTTAAAATAATTCCAGAGTGCAGTGTGGTTGCACTGAGTTGTTTTACATTGGCCCAAAATTAATCGCAATTATTTTTATGAGGCAACGCAATTACATCCTTTTTCTACTATTATGTTTAACCGGGCTAGGCTGCAAAGAATTTATAGAACCTTCTATCGAAGACCAGAAAGTTATACTGCTGGCACCTGCAAGTAATACAGAAACAAAAGACTACACCCAAACCTTCTGGTGGGAAACCACAGAAGATGCGCTCTACTACCGGCTCCAGGTGGTATCGCCTGGTTTTGATCAGATCAATAAACTGATTGTTGATACACTTATTAAAACCAATAAATATAAATACACGCTCGATCCAGGAACTTACCAATGGAGGGTCAGAGCAGAAAACGGCAGCAGTCAAACCAGCTATACAACAGCGAAATTGACTATTTATCCAACGTCAATAACAGAACAACAAGTTCAACTGGTTTCTCCGGCCAACAACACCGTGACCAATCAGGCCAATGCTGTATTCAATTGGTTGAAGCTTTTTGGCGCCGATAGCTATAAAATTCAGATCGATACCACTGGAAACGGATTTGACAATGCCGCTTCTTTATTTTTGGACAAAACCACTCCAAATGTCAGTTACTCTGTTTCCTTGCCTAAAGATAAGCTCTATCAATGGAGAATTAAAGCGCTCAGCGGCACACTGGAATCAAAATGGTCTGTGGTACAAAACCTCAGTTTTGATGCCACACCACCACCAGTTGTTGTGCTCAGCAGCCCATCCAATAATTCTACGGTTTCCAATCCTGTTACCTTAAAATGGAACGCCTCTGCCGACGCAAAAAAATACATTTTATACGTGTATAAAGGTGATTCCAACAATGCCTATAACAGCACCTTCCCTTTAACCCTCACAGGCTTATCCTATGTGTTCAACCAGGGAACCAGCGGTGAAAAAATCTCCTGGGAATTGAAGGCGGTAGACGACGCTGGTAATACCAGTGCAAAAGGTGAATTAAGAAGCTTTGTAATACAATAAATCCATGCAACAGGTAAAAAACAAAAAACTTACCTATCTGTTACTCTGCGCGGTGGCAGGGGTATGGGGTATTATTTTGTATAAGATCTTCTTTAAAGAAAAGGAAGACCAGGACATTTTTCCATCCATGACGGTTAAAGCAGACCATGAACCCTATGACAAATACACGGTAAAGACCGACACTTTCAAGCTTGTTTTAAATTACAGGGACCCCTTTCTCGGAACTGCAGCTCCTGCTTCGAAAACTGAAAAATCTGATTTAACCTCTGTTCCGGTCATAAAAGCACCCGTTGCAATTCCTCCACCGCTAAACTGGAGTGGTATTCAATATTCCGGACGGATCACCAACCCCGTAAATAAACGAATAGTATCTATCCTGTCGGTCAATGGAAAGGAGCGGATGATGGCAGAAGGCGAAGTATTCGAAGGAGTAAAACTTTTAAAAAATCAAAGAGACTCTGTACTGCTCAGCTGGCAGGGGAAACAAAAATACATCAAACAATGACATCAAAAAAATTACCGATCTCTACTTTACTGCTCTTTAATCTGTTCGCGTATACGGCCGCAGATGCACAAACGGCTATCAAAGATCTGATTACCCATAAGGTAATTGTAAACTATACAGACCACACCATAGTTGCGTATGTGAAACCCTCTCCAAATGTCCGGGCTTTCAGCAATCTTCAATATTACTGGTTTTCCGGACAGAGCATTCAGTCCAGCCAGGGCGGTTATAGCGGTAAATTATTGAATGGTTACTACGAAGATTTCTACGCCAATAAAAATCTTAAAGAAGCAGGCTGGTTTTCAAAAGGCTTAAAACAAGGGCCGTGGAAAAGCTGGGACGAAAAAGGCCTGCTGAAAGAAGAATGCAACTGGAGTGCTGGTCAAAAGAACGGCACCTACCGGAAGTACGATCATCAGGGGAAACTTAGCCAAACAGGTCATTATAAAAATGATTCTTTAAAAATCAGGGCGGTAAAAATTATGGATAGTACCAAGGTTTTGCATCCTGATTCAGTAAGAAAAAGCATCGTTCCAAAATTTATTAAAAACCTGTTTAAACACCATAAATAATGGTTAAGGCCGCCGCTCTCTATATTGTAATTATTGTGTCCATACTGGTGGCCATGATCTCTGTATCCTTACTTACGGTAGCCTTTTATTACCGGCTTGGGCAACAAAAGAAACTGAGATTTGAAAGGCTTCGCTATAACATCACTTCAGGAATGAATTTGTTGTTGTCAAAAAATTATATCGCATCAAATACGTTAAATCGGCTGGATGTATATGGAGAAGGAAAAGACAGCCTGGAACTCGGTAAAAGGAAATGGGGTGTTTTTGACTTAAATACAGTTAAGGCCTTTGAGCAGACCGATACCCTTAAACAAAGCTTTCTAACCGGCAGTGTTTTCGAAGATCAGTCTGCTTTGTACCTGGCAGATGAAGACCGTCCGCTTTCCCTCAGTGGAAGCACCCAGATTATCGGTAACGGCGAACTCCCCAAATCGGGCTTAAAGCAAGCCTATGTAGATGGAAAAGGCTATGAAGGAAAAGAACTTATTAAAGGAAAGATCAAAGACAGCAGCAGAGCGTTGCCAGCGCTCGATCAGCCTATCATAGACAGCTTAAGCCGGTGGTTTATTTCTAAAGACGGACTGCCCATTCCTGCCGGAGATTCTGTAAACAATTCCTTTTTTGAACCCCTAAAGGTGTACCATTTAAAGGGGGGAAAAGAAAGGCTCGACAACAAGATCCTTAAAGGACATCTGGTCTTAATTTCAGATTCTATCCTTTCCATTGGCCGGGATGTACAACTTCAGGACGTACAAGTTTTTGCGCCCGCAATCCTCATAGAAGAAGGATTTAAAGGAACCTGCCAGTTATTTGCCAGAGATTCCATTATCATTGGCAAGCACAGCGTTCTTGGCTATCCCTCATTTGCAGGAGTTCTCAAACCAGAGAAGGGGACGTCTCAGTCAAAGATAAAACTCGGCGAAGGAAGCCGTTTTTATGGTACCCTGCTGAGTTATGAAAAGGAAAGAACGGAGTTGCAAACCTTAATTTCCATAGATAAAGACTGCCTGGTTAAAGGAGAGGTCTACGCAACAGGCTATATTAAATTTGAAAAGCCGGTAAGGATACAAGGGAAGGTCTATGCCAAACGATTTATTATGCAAACCCCAGCAACTTTATACGAAAACTATCTGATAGATATTTCTCTTGACCGTAAATCCCTGAGCCGCTACTACCTGAGTTCATTTCTGATCAAAGCAAACCAAACCAACCCGCAAATACTCAAATGGCTAAACTAAAACTGCAAAAATTACAGGCCTCTACCTTGCTTGAAGTCATTGTAGCTATGGTCATCATCTTAATTGTATTCGTCATGGCGGCACAGATTTATGCCAATGTGGTGCAGTCTTCACCCTCTGCAGAACAGCAGTATTTACGCGCAACAGCAGAAAATTACTTTCAAAACAGTCTTGAAGAAAAGGAACAGGATAGTGCAGTTCTTCCAGACAGCACAAAAATAGAGAAGAAAACAGAAGCCTATGCCGGCTATGCTGATGTTTTTCTGTGTACCGTAACTTTTAGCCGTAATGGTAAAAATATAGGGACCTATCACCGCATTATTCAGAAGGATAAGGAGGAAGTGCATGAATAAGCGTCTGCCTGCATTCACGCTGATGGAGGTTACCATTGCAATGCTCATTTCAGCCATAGCCATTTCCATGACCTATACCATTTACCGCATCGTCAGTAAGTCTTATTTTGATTACTCGGTCAAACAAGATCAAATGGCCGATTTGATGACCGCAGATCAATTGATCCGGACGGACTTCTTTTCTTCCAGCCAGATCAGGAAGACCGAAGGCGGTATAGACCTGCTCCTTAAAGAAGGGCATATTGTCTATGTTTTTGATAAAGAAAGGCTGATGCGAAGCCAGTTTGACCTCAAAACAGACACATTTAAAATACATGCACAGATCAGCAACGCTTCCTTTGAAAACAAGGAAGCAGAAAGCGGCGACCGAATTGATCAGCTTAAAATAACAGTGACGGCCGAAGGCCGCAACATTCCCTATATCTACAACAAGAAATACAGCAGTAACGACTTATTTGAATAATTATGCCCTCAATAGACATTTCCAGATATCAGAAAAACAAACCAGTTGCTCCGGTAAAAGAAAGCCCCGGGCTCTTTTCTTTTATGAATAAAGAAATCAGCTTTGGCAGCGCACAAGTTCCCGATAAAAAGAAGGAGAGTATTTATCTTGAACTCAGTACATTATTGCTGTCTGGTATCGATCTCCGCTCTGCATTAGATCTGATCCTGGTAGATCAGGAACAAGCCAAAGATAAAACGCTGTTTGAAAGCATCAGAAAGCAGATTTTATCAGGTCTTGCTTTGTCTGAGTCTTTAAAAGAGACCGGTAAATTTAGTGATTATGAATACTATAGCCTAAAGATAGGGGAAGAAACAGGTAAACTCGGCGAGGTACTCACCGATCTGGCCAGGTATTATAAAAGTAAGATCCAGCAACGCCGGAAAATTGTGAGTGCGGTATCTTATCCTGTCATTGTTCTTTGCACTTCTATGGGAGCCGTATTTTTCATGATCAAGTTTGTTGTTCCCATGTTTGCAGATGTGTTTTTAAGATTTGGTGGAAAATTACCCTTGATCACCGCATTAATTATCAAAATATCTGGCTGGTTTGATCGTTATTTTCTCCTGATTTTACTTTTCTTTGCAGCTGGAACAGTGTTATACCTCTTTAAGCGGAAAACCAATGTTTTTAGGAAGCTCTCTTCAAGGCTTATATTGAAATTACCTGTTATAGGAGATCTGGTGAAAAAAGTCTACCTGGCACGCTTTGCAAACACCATGCGTTTGTTAGTCAGTACGGATACACCACTCCTCAGGTCAATTGCTCTTGTACGCCAAATGATCAACTACTATCCCATTGAAATTTCTTTATTAAGTGTAGAACAAGATATATTAAAGGGTGAATCCCTTCATAAGAGTTTGTCTGCGTTTCCCTTTTATCCCCCCAAAATGATCCAACTGATCAAAGTAGGAGAAGAGGTGAACCGTATGGACTATTTTTTTGAGAAAATAGCGATGCAGTATACTGAAGAAGTAGAGTACAGAACCAATACTTTAAGCAGTTTACTGGAGCCTCTGATCATCATATTCTTAGGATTGGTGGTTGGGGTGATCTTGATCGCTATGTATCTACCAATGTTTCAAATGAGTAATAATTTTTAATATTTTAAATCGCTCCGATTATGAAAATTGATCTGACACGAGTAATCACTCTGGATTTATTAATCCGTCAAAAATCAACTGGAACGCCAGAAGCCCTGGCAGAACGACTGGGGGTTTCCCGCAGAACGCTCTTTTTTACATTAAATTTTATGAGGGACTACATGGATGCGCCTATTGCTTACAATAGGTTCCGTGAAACGTATTTCTATTCCGAAGAGGGACTTTTTCTTTTCGCGTATAAGAAATATAATGATGCCTTAATAAAAGAAATCTTAAAAAGATCGATTAGAGGGTCCCTTATTTTGACGCTTTTATTAAATATAGAGTTTTCGCAGGTCATGGACTATTTTTCTAGCCTGATATAAACCGCTCTTAACGAGCGATTAAACGAGGTTGCCCACCTGAATACGTTCGGGATGGGATTCTTATTGCTCAGATTTTCTGATGTCGAAAATTTTTTTTCAAAAAAAACTTTAGTGCAGTGTGGTCGCACTGAAGATGTTTAGTATTGCTGCCAGAAATTAATTAGATGATCAATGAATAAATTATGAAAAAGATACTAACCATTTGTTTTTTACTGACCTGCTGGTTCAAGGGATTTTCACAAAGTTCAACAGACCAGAACGGACTCAGAACAACCGTTACAAATTCTATGAGTACAGTTAACGACCAGGCTATGCGGTATGATATTGCAAGAATAGGATACAACTCCTTCCATTGGCAGTCCGGGGGATTAGTAATCATAGAGCTATTTAACAGGTCTTACAAGACCGGCTATGAGAAATACATACTTGAAAATGGTTATGGGCAAGGGGCAAATAGTGGAACACCTGCACTTAAATTGGTAGAGTCGGCAGGTATAGGGCATGATGCAAAAATATCGATTGGACCGACATCAGATTTAACTACTTCACTTGGAGGTTATGTGAACAAATCGCTTCCTGTATACCTTGATGTAAAGGACTATTCTACCTACATAGTTAAATTAACTTATTTGCAGGATAAGGTAGAACAGGTTGTTGATTTAAACCAGATTAAGGTTAATGTGGCACCTGCAGGAACGCCAATTCCGAGTTTTTCAGCTCCGTCGATTCTTGATAATAACTTGAGCTCCTCAAAAAATCTTATGGTTACTGGTGATGGGAACCATTATATCTCCAATGGAAATTTAGCCATTGGTACAACCGATCCAAGAGGCTATAAACTTGCTGTAGCGGGTAATATGATTGCGGAATCTGTAAAAGTTCAGCTTAAATCAGCCTGGCCGGATTACGTGTTTAAAGATGATTACAAGTTCACAAGTCTCCAAGAAACAGAGAAACACATCAAAGAAAAAGGCCATTTGCCCGGAATACCTTCAGCTGCGGAGGTAAAATTAGAAGGAATCGATTTAGGGGAAATGAATGGCAGATTACTTAAGAAAATAGAGGAAATGACCTTGCAGATGATAGATATGAACAAATTGATACAAACGCAACAAGAATTACTTAAGCAACAGCAAAATAGTATTGAAACTATACAGTCAAAATTAAAATAGTATGAAAAATATCTGTGCAAAAATATTACCGTTGATGATGCTATTTCCTTTTATGGTAAAAGGTCAATGGACTACCGGTGGATCAAATATTTATAATAGTAATACTGGAAATGTAGGGATTGGAACCACTAGTCCCGAAACTAAATTGCATGTTAATGGTGTAATTAAGTCGAGCCTTCTTTCTTTATCAGAGAACGCTACTGTCCTTGGGTATTTTGGGAGAGGATTACCTATTACAGGCGGATGGACTCAAACTCCTGATGTCTTAGCTTTAACTTATATGGGAAGGGATTTTGCCATTGGAGGGTGGAGCAAATCTACTGCAGTTTGGAAAGGAGCTGCATTTTACATCAACTCTGATAATGGAAATGTTGGTATCGGTACTATAGACCCTTCTGCAAAACTACATATTAACGCTTCTTTAACCGAGTCCGCGATTAAAATAGGAAGTCCGAATGTTCAGGGTAACATAAATGTGCCAGTAGGGGCTAGTACAGGTGGATACAATCTGGATTTCTATACCTGGAGGGATATTCAGGTTGATCAGATAGGTGCGCGTATCCGGGCAGAAAGGATCAACAGCTATCAGCCAAATAACGCATTGGTTCAATCGATGGACCTCGTTTTTAGTACCTCTACAGGTGGTATTCAAACTGAACTTACCGAAAAATTAAGAATTAATAGCACTGGTAATGTTAGCATTGGTACAAGCGATGCTAAGGGCTACAAACTGGCTGTAAATGGAAATATTCTGGCAACCGAAATTAAGGTGCAGGCAGCTCCCTGGCCAGACTACGTTTTTTCAAAGAATTATAAGCTGCCAGCCCTTCAAAGCATTGAGAAACACATTAAAAAAGAAGGTTATTTGCCAGATATGCCTTCGGCAAAAGAAGTGGAATCAAACGGGATTAATGTAGGTGAGATGAATGCAAAACTGCTGAAGAAAATAGAGGAGCTTACCTTATACATTATTGATCAGAATAAAGAATTGTTGAATCAGAAAGACCAGTTAAACAATTTGAAAAAAGACAACCTTGAACTTAAAAAGGCGGTTTTTGGAAGAAAACACTAAACTAATTATATCTACTTAATTAATACTTAACGCAACTCAATTATGAAAATTGACATAGAAAGAATTATACTCATCGACAACTTTATAAGGAAAAAATCGACCGGTAAACCAGACGAATTGGCGCAACGTTTAGGGATATCGAGAAGATCATTATTTGGTACCCTCAATTTTATGAAAGCGTCATTAAAAGCACCAATTGTGTATAAGAAAGAAGAAAATAGTTATGTGTATCAGGAAGATGGACTATTCTGTTTTACCTACGATACAAAGCAAAAAGGAGAAATACCTGATAATGAAACCAGAGAATTATAGTCTTCTGTTACGAGGGACATTAAAGAGAAATTAAATCTATTCACAAAAATCTATATTATGAAGCTATCATGAGTAAACACTCACAATAAGCGATGAATATTGCTCATAATAGCTTCATAACAATTAAAAATCAAATTATATACTAATGAAAACATATCAACAAGTTATTTTAGTTATCCTGTTTATTTTGCCATTCAAATCTTTTTCTCAAAATGCATTTGAATGGAATGGTATAAGTGCTCAGTTTGAAAACGGCACCTCGAATTTAGTCGCCTATATAGATTTTGGGGAGATTGCTCTATGGGGGAACGTTGAAGTTTCTTTAACTTATAGTTTCAATAATCAAAATTCAACGGGATTATATCGGAAAACTTATAATATAGGTAGAAATTTGGGTGCTTCTTTTTTTTCAAACACTTCAGAAGTTACCTCTGCGCTAGGCCCAGTAGCTGATCAATGGAAACTAGGTAGTTTTGAGGTAAACAGTGTTGGTCATTTGGTCATACCAATTTATCACTTAGTGAGTACAGGGAACGCTATTGTAGTCAATATAAGAGGGATGTCGACAATTACAGTAAATACGAGTCTGATTAATATTACTACTCCTTCAGTACTTTTAAATACCAATACCAGAGACTATAATTATATTAATGGGAAGCTTTCTGTAGGGACCTCAAAAGCAGATTCAGATGCATTGTTCACCGTAGCTGGTAATATAAATTCACGTGAATTAAAAGTAAAGGTAAATGCCGGTGCTGATTTTGTTTTTCATCCTGCTTATCAGTTGCCAGAGCTACAATCAATTGAGGAATATGTTAAGTTGAATAAGCACCTTCCAGAAATTCCGTCTGCAAAAGAAATGAAAGAATCTGGTCTGTTAGTTGGAGATTTTCAGATTAAACTTTTGCAGAAAATTGAAGAGCTCACATTATATATAATTGACCTGAAAAAGGAAAATCAAGAATACAGCAAAAGTATCAAAGAGTTAAAGGAGCTTATCAGTAAGCTTCAGCGGGATATGGCTGAAATCAAGTCAAATAAATTATAAAATACATTGAATGTTCAGGTATAAATAAGTTGAGGTGAAATAATTAGGGGTAAATGTTGGTCAATAAAAATATTTATCAACATTTTCTTCAGTGCAGTCCGGTCGCACTGAGTTTTCTTTTCTTAGCATCCTAATTCTATTCAATATGATAAAAAGAAAAATTATTACTGTTTTGTTTTTGGGATTTGCAACCGGAGCCGTACAGGCTCAAGATAGCAATGTTCTCGTTGGCTTGAACGCACCAGCCTATGGTGTAAAGATTAAAACCAATTTTCCGGCATATAATGGTAGTTATGCCAGAGCCTTTATGTTAAGCAACCAGGATGCAAGTGTTGATTTCTTCGGATTAGGTGCTCTAGGTAATGTAGTGAATGGGGTTAGCGGATTTACGTATGGTTATATAGGCCAGGGTTTTAATAATCCTATGATGACCTTTCTTGCAAATGGAAACATAGGGATTGGAACTACAGATCCAAAAGGATACAAGCTAGCAGTGGCAGGCAATATGATTGCTGAATCTGTCAAAGTCCAGTTAAAAGGCTCCTGGGCGGATTATGTTTTCGAAGATGATTATAAGCTAAAGACTCTAGAAGAAACAGAAGCTTTTGTGAAGAAGAATAAACACCTACCTGAAATTCCATCTGCAGCAGAAGTAAAAAATAACGGAATTGATTTGGGCGAGATGAATGCAAAACTGCTCAAGAAGATCGAAGAATTGACCCTTCAGGTGATTGAACTTAATAAAACGGTTAAACAACAACAATTACAGATAAATACTCTAAAATAAATCATGAAAAAATTAGCGTTCATCATTTTGTTCCTCGCTACTATAAGCGTAAAGGCACAAACAACAGGAAGTATAACCGTCGGCGGCGATTTTGATAAGTTCTATCCAACAGTTTGGACAGATGGAGGATGGAGTAACATGGTGCCATCGCAATTAGAGATAGGCAGATCAAACATACATGAAAATGAA
>Ga0105237_10001931_pt1 | contig 26436 bp, 34 predicted proteins | sample KBSC24metaG_FD_81520 | JGI IMG/M metagenome (GOLD analysis project Ga0105237, IMG submission 81520) | Corn rhizosphere microbial communities from Kellogg Biological Station, Michigan, USA - KBS C2-4 metaG | ecosystem: Host-associated > Plants > Roots > Rhizosphere > Soil | place: Michigan, USA...
AAATTGCGGTTGTCTACCAGCCGTTGTCCCCCAGCGGTTCTGCTATTGCTCAGCAGTTCCCGCCGCAGGATAACCCTAACTACGGCTGCCCTGACTCCGGTTTCGAGCCGATGCCCGTGGGTAGTGCCGTGGTGCCCGTCGACACGGGCACGGCTTATCAGATCGAACACACTCTTCCTGCTTATTCTTTCGGCACCGCTTACTACAGTGCTGTGGCTCAGTACGACGACACTCAGTCGATCACTCAGCAGCACCACATCGCCTATGACCTGTATCAGAAGGGCGCAGAGGCTCCGCAGGATACAGTCACTCAATTGATCTTCCCCTGCAGCTCGGCCGCGCTGGGAGCGGATGCTACGGTGTTGCTGAACGGCACGGTGGTGTCGAATGCCTTTGCTCTTCAAGCTCTTCAGGCTTCCGGCGGGTACTATCTTCGCCTGGACGGCACCCCGGTGGCCCAGGCAGGCTACGGCCCTTATGTCACTTGTCGTTTCGATCTGTACAACACGACGGGCCTGGGTCAGTACAACATTCTGGACTATGCCAACTCTCGCATCGTTCGCATAGGCCTTAGATACACGGCTTGGAAAGACGACTCCTCCACCACGGCGGTGCCCGTGGGAGAGGGTCTCCAGGTCACGTACGGGCTGGCGGTCGGCAACCCGGTCCAGATTTATCAGACAGAGCTGGGCGCATGGCTGGTGCCTGACTATCAGCGCTCTGCCACAGAGCAGATTCGCTGGCTGGGCGAGACCAACCCCATGCCCAAGATTCCCAACAGCACCAGCTTTTACGGGGGTTCCAGCAACGTCTGGTTCCGGACTCCTCCGGATGCCGGCACTTCTTGGTCTTACACCGACGTCTTGAATTTAGCTCAGGACCCCACGTCAGTGAATCCCAACGGCACCGACTCTTTCACCTTCTGGGGGCTGGCCGGTGCGGACTTCTCCCAGACCTCGGTTTACCTGGACAAGGTCGAGCTGATCGTTGAGGTGGCTCCTGAGCGTCGCCTGGGCAACGCGATCCACAATGTAGCGACCACTCCTCAGTACTCCTTCAGCCCTCTCGGGGCTGCTCAGTACAGCCCCGGCAGAGCCTCTATTGTTACGCTGAGAGCGGTGAATAATCAGGCCAACATCCTGGTGGTGTCAGGCTCTCCGAACGATTATGTTCTCTCAGCTCGAGAAGCCTTGCCTGCATCCTCTTCGGACTACTACCCGGCCCTGGCTACGGCCCCTGCGGCTCCTGCCGTGGGTGGCATTCTGCTGTCCACTCTATCGCCCAACATTCCTTACAACCTGCCTCAGGCAAACGGCATTCAGTTGTTTACTCCATCAGAGGCTGTAGGACCCTCGCTGGAGTTCTTGGGCTATACGCAGCCACGCAACATGAGTCCTAACCAGCGGCCCTTGGTGCAACGCACGGTGGTTGACGGGGTGTTCGCGGATAGCGGCACTCTCATGACTCAGTATGAGTTGAGCTTTGGGGCCCTGGATCAGGGCAACTTCTTGTCGGCCGGAAGCTTCTTCCCGGTCTTCAGAAGCATGGCTCCTCTAAACGCCCTGAAGGTATACACAGGGCACCTACAGACTCAGCGTATTTACACTAATCTCGGATCTGCCTATACCCGTATTCGGATTGTTTGCAAGCCGGATCCTTTGACAACTCTTCCCTTGGTATTCAAGGTGAACGGTGGGGCTACCACCAATATCAACGTCTCTGACTTTGCTGCCGGTGAAGATATCGGCAATGGCTGGAGGGCCGTAAGCGTTCCCATCGGGACCGGCTCTACGGCGGGTACAGGTGCGCCGACCATTTTGGAGTTCAGCTCTTCCACCCCATCAACCGCCCCCTGGCAGGTAGCCGCAGTCATCTCGGTGGGACCCTCCATCACTACCTCTTTCGAGCCCTTCGCTCAAAACAGCGCACAGGGCGTCTACGCCTACGCGGCTATTCTGGAGTGTGCTCTACCGGTTCCGACAGCAACTCTGACCTCCAGCACTTTGTCCATCACTCCTCCGGTGCACAGCAACTGCATTATCAATTCGATGAATGTGCCGGTCGTCAACCTGACCAACGGTGCCTCTTTCAACCGCATGGTAGTGGAGCGTTCGCTGGGTAATACCGGTCCATGGGAAGTTGCCTATCGCCTGACAGGAACCACGGACTCCAGCCACGTTCTTGACTACGAAGTGCCCTGGGATGCTCCTCAGCTCGACGGCACTTTGCTTGTCTACTACAGGGTTACCGGTTATCGAGATTCAGATCGTACTTCAACTTCTGCAATCTTCGGACCCTGGGGCGGTACGTCTGTGGCTCCCGGTGCAGCCTTCGGACTGGCCTCCAATGAGCTGGGCGCGATCATCATGTATGTGCCCGAGGACTCCGGCAACCTGCAATTGACCTGGACGGCTTTGAATCCTGTGCAGGTTATTCCATTGCACATGCAGGATTACCAGTACTCCTTGCGCATTCCAGAGAACCGAGGACTCTCGGTCAGCACGAATGTCCTGGTCAATCAGTTCCAGGCCTGTCTGCTGCCTACCTCGAGCGGCTACGCAGCCTACGTGGCTGAGATGCTCTCCTATTACCAGGAGAAGATCGGCTCGGGAGCCTATTCGATGACTCCTAGGCCGTACGAGGTCTCTCTGCTGCCTGTCTTCAACAGCACGTTCGGATGGACCTTGAAGCTGCCCGGAGGCCATACTCGTCGAGTAACCGTGACGGACGTGGGCTCCATGACTATCACCACCGCAAACGGCCTTTACATGTCGTCCATTACACTGACAGATGTGACTCCGCTTTCCGCCGACCCGTATTCGGAGCTGTAATGGCCACGAACTATCCCACCAGCATCGACAGCTTTACCAACCCTGGCGCAGGAGATCCGCAAAATAGCCCAGGGGCACTGAACCACGCCACGCAGCATGACAACATCAACGATTCCGTGGCAGCTATTGAGACTTACGTCGGCGTCACCGGTTCAGGAGTCGCGGGGACTGTCACCAAGAAATTGAATGACGTTATTTCTGCACAGTCCACGGATGCCACAAACATCTCGACCAACACCACGGACATCACCGGACTGAAGGCGGCCAACCCGCGCGTTGTCGGTGATGGTCAGATTTTCATTCCCGCAGGAGCCTCCACAGGCACCGCGATCAACAATGCTATGGCTACCCTGTCGGCTGGAGGTTGCATCATCCTGGGTGCTGGATCTCATACCCTGGATGTTCAGGTTCAATTCTCCTCCAGCGTGGAGATCCGTGGCGTCTCCCGCATGGGCACCATCCTGAACTGGAATACCTCTACATTCGCTACAGCCATGAAGATGGTGGACACCACCAACCGGAGAATCAATCTTAGGGATTTCACCATGTTCTGCTCCAACCCCGGAGCAGGCTGCGCTATCGATATGACTTATTTCATTGACTCCACGCTGGACAATTTATTTATCGGCACTAACAATACGGTCAGCCCCCTGGTCGGCATTGATGCCTCCAATGGTGGCGGTGGCATCACTTACTACAATGTCATCAGCAACTGTCGAGTGACCGCTTCCGGGGTAAATCCTATTGGTATCAAATTCGGCAATGGATCGAACTCCAACACCGTGGCCTACACTCGCGTTCTCAGCATTGCTACCGGTACGGGCTCCGGAGTCCAGATCACCGGCACGGCCACCAGCTCCATCCTCCTGGACCACGTCGATATCGAAAGCAACCCGAACACGATTGCATTTGATATCGGAGCCAATGCTACAGACGTTATGATCTTCGAGCCGTACGTGGAAGGTATGAACACAGGTCTGAAGGTGGCCTCGGGAGCTTCCTTCGTCAAGGTGTTCGGAGGCAAGTTCCAGGGAAACACCACCGATATCTCGGACCTGGGTGGCAATGCTCTATCTCTTCAGAACGTGCGCTCCAAGGCAGGCAACGTGGCCGTTGGCATGCGTAACAACCCCACAGGTGCTGCCATTACTTTCACAGGCTCTGGGTCTCTCACCGAGGCCCAAATCCAGGGGGCTTACGCTCTGCGCGTGCGCTGCATCGGAGGTGGCGGAGGCGGCGGAGGGGCCGCTACCGCTACAGGAACTACAGCAGCACACGGAGGAGGCGGTGCAGGCGGTTCCTTTGCAGAATCTACCATCGCCACAAGCACTATCACCTTCCCAGTAACGGTAACTGTGGGGGCTTCCGGTACAGGAGGAACAGCCGGTGCAAACGCCGGAGGTGCTGGCGGCGACTCCAGCTTTGGTGCCCTGGTCATCGGTAAGGGTGGAGCAGGTGGCGCTGGTGGAACCGCGCTAGCGGTAGGAGTATCCGCCGCAGGATCGGTGGCCACGACCGGAGGAACTGGACAGATCCTTCAAGACGGCGCACCCGGAGAGCCTGGATTTGTGGTGACCGGCTCCACTCCATTCTCTTCCATGGGAGGTTTTGGAGGCGCTGCTGGGTCCGGTGCAGGAGGAGCTTACGGTAACACCGGAAACGGAACAAACGCAGGACGAAACGCCACTGCTAACCAGGGGGCCGGAGGGTCCGGAGGGTGCACCGTTAACTCAGGTGCTCAGGTTGCCGGCGGTAATGGCGGCTCCGGGATCGTTATCGTTGAACTACTATTCGGATAGGATCAACTAATGGCGACCAACTTTCCGACAGGCCTGGATACCTTCGTGGATCCGTCCGCCGTCGACAACCTGGATAGCGCTACCCCTGGTCTGAAGCACCATACTCAGCATACCAATATCAATGACGCAGTGGCGGCTCTTGAGGCTAAAGTTGGCGTCGACTCCTCCGCAGTAACCACCAGTCTCGACTATAAAATCAACCATATCTCGGCTTCGGCTCCATATACCTATGACCCAGGTGTTGGTTCCAGCGGCACGAACGCGGGCAGCTCAAACTATAAGGGTGTACTATTCACTCCCTCCTCCAATATGTCTCTTACCGAGATTACTGTTCAACTTGCAGGTTTGAGTGCCTCGGCTACTTATCAGGCTTTTGTTGTAACCCTGGTCTCAAATGCTCCAGGGGCCACGACAGTGGCCACAATCGTTGGGTCTACTACCCTACTGACCATGAACGTCAGCAATGCCGGTGTTACCGCAGGTAAAGTAACCATGGCTTTTGCATCTCCTCTGGCTCTGACCGGGGGAACTACCTATGCCTTCATGCCGGGCTCTCCCTCCCAGGCAGGTAACATGGTAGGACAGCAGTACTACAATGCAGGCTTCAACGGAAACATCACTCTGGCCAATCCTCCGGGAGTTCTGGGGGACTGGGTGGCTATTGGAGTTACCCCAATTATTGTAGGGTCTGCGGCCAGCGTTGTTTCTGCGGCGGTTTCTCGTCCTTCTGTCGGGTTCACCGCTAAGCTCTAATCTCGCTGAAATCTCTATTTATGGATTGGAGGGCTTAGATGGTTAACTATGATCAGGCGGCTACAACCTACGACAGCTCTCTTTATCTTTATGATGGAGGGCTTACGACAATTCCCCCACCCCCCAACCCCTTTGCCGCAGGCTTTCCCGCCCGTCCCGGAATTGGCTGGGAGTTCTATGGGATCAAACCTTCCGGCGTGGCCTATCAGTTGCACTTCACCACCACCGGTGACTACACCTATGACTGCACGCGCTCGATCACTCGAGCCATCACCGGCTTCGTTCTGGTGCCGGAAGAGTTCGATAAAGTAGACCTAGTACGGGACAAGGTCCAGGCTTACCTGGCCGTAGACGGTGTGCTGTGCTCGATGGGGGTCTTCCGATTCACTGAATCAAGCCGTCAGGTGGATGCTGTTCGGATCACTAACCCGCTCTCGATCGCAGGGGGCTTCGGTGTTACATACGGTAATACCAATATCCCTTACAGCTATGCTGGACCTTATGCCAACAACTTTCTGACGCAGCCGACTTATGGTGCGGCTGATCTGCACAATGTCACCCTCTCGGATATCACCACAGACCTGGTCCGCAATACCGGTAATGCCGAAACCTTGCGTACGGGCTTCGACCCCTCTCAGGAGATGCAGCGCATTCTTCTTCAGGACGGTGTCCCCTACGGCATCGCAGGCTCAGCGTCCCCCAGCCGTAACGATGTGACCTGGGACGGAACCACCACGGACCTGGAGAAGATTCAGCAGCTCGCCGTCCTGGCCGGGCACCGCAACCCGTGGATGGATAACAACGGTATTGTGCGATCGGTTTCAGCCGACACTACCAGCGTTGACATCATCGACCTGGACGACCTGAAGCCCACAGCCGAGAGCCTGGTTATTACTGAGTCCTTCTTGACTGCTCCCAACCGTATCATTGTCAATGACAACTCTTCCGCTGACCGAACTATTCAAGGGCAGTGGGATGCTCCGGCCAGTGCTCCACACTCCTACGCCAACCTCGGCTATTGGCGTACTCAGGTGGAGGATGTGCAGGGCCTGGGCTCCAATGAGCACGCTCAGCAGGTCGCTCAGGCTCTCGGAGAGGCTGCTACGGCACGTAAACTGGACTGTGAGATCAAGCCTACTTGTGCTCTGGACGGTCCCCAGTTGGTCAGCTTTCAGGGAGCCCTTTGGATGTGCGTGGCCTGGTCCATCAGCACTTCCCCCAACACCACCATGTCCGTCACCTTTCAGGAAGTACTCACCTCATGAGTGATCCGATAACTCAGGTAGCCAAGGCGATCAAGGCTGTGGACGCCAAGGCCGTGGTGGTGCGCACGGGCACTTCCCTGTCCGGAACGACCGGTGTACAGAACAGCTTCACTGTGGCTCTGGATGGAGACCCTTCCGGAACTCCGGTGACTGCCGTTTCCGCAGACGGTCTCATTCCTCAGGGAGTTCGGGTTTTGCTTCTGGCCTATCCCACGCGAGGCCTCGTGGCCCTGGGCAGACTGGATGGAAGCGCCGCGTTCAATCGTCTCAGCGCTACTTCGCTGACGGTGCCCAACATGAGAGCTGTGCAGTACACCAACGCAGGTCCGGCTTCTTTATTCTCGACCACCTATATAACTCTGGGCACGGGCATTACTTTCCCCTACCCTCCCAGCGGCATGATTGTGATCTCCATAAGCGCCCGGTTGAACATTAGTGCTGCCGGGGCCAACCGCCTTCTTATGGCTGCTCAAATTCGTACTACTAATGGGGCCGGTGCAATCACTCACGCCTTCAATGATGCAGAAGCTGTTGAATGCTCCAGCACTACTCTCGAGGCCTTCGGTCGTACGTTTATCGCTACCGGACTTCCTACCAGCGGGACCGGTTGGATTGAGGTGGGTGGTAGAGTTACTAATGCCGCCATTACCGGCACCTTTGAAAATGTTATAGCTGTGGTTCAACCTCAACCTTAGGAAAAGCTGTGGCCAGTACCCCAACTCCCACGAACCCGGTTAATACCGTTAGCACTGTCCCCACTCCGAAGCAGCTTGTCAAGCTGGTTCCGACGAAGCCGTAAGGAAATAAATGATGTCTGAGCCGATGGACGCAGATACCCAGGTGAGAATCTTCAAGGACGCCGGCCTGAAGGTGGTCGAGCGCAAGGGTTGGCGCACCCACAATCGCGCTGGGCACGGTGCCTACGGACCTCTCAATGGTGTCATCATGCACCACACGGGTTCGGACAGCAGCGCGGCCTCGATGGAGGCTTATCTCTACGATGGGGACAGTGAGCGAAACCTTCCAGGTCCGCTGTGCCAGTGGTCCATTCGTACGGATGGCACGATCGTCATGATCGGCAACGGCCGGGCTAATCACGCGGGTGAGGGTTCCGGCACTGTGCTGGCCCACGTCATTGCTGAGGACTACTCGGGCGATCTCCGGCCGGGCCCCGATGACACTGATGGCAACGCCCACTTCATGGGCTTCGAGACTCAGTACAGCGGTGGCCACGTTCCTGTGAAGGCCCAGTATGACGCCATGGTCAAGGCCGCAGCGGCAGTGTGCAAGCACTATGGCTGGAGCGCCAAGAGCGTGATCGGCCACAAGGAGTGGACATCCCGCAAGAATGACCCCGGCCACGTCGACATGAGCGACTTCCGTAAGGACGTGCAGGCTATCCTGGACTACACCAAACCGGTCCCTGCGCCTGCACCGGCTCCCAAGCCGAAGCCCAAGCCCGTGGATCCTGCATTCACCAAGGCGCTCAGTTCCAAGGTAGCTCCGGGTGGCCATGACCCGCAGGTTGCAGACCTGCAACGTCTCCTGACGCTGGTCGGCTATGGCCCTATCCCCGGCACGCCGCCCTACACGCAGTTCTACGGGGCCAACACCGAGGAGGCTGTGGCTCGCTTTCATGCGGCCAATCCTCAGTACGCCTCTCGCTCACACGACGTGGCGATCGGTCCTCGAGGCTATGCTGCCCTACAGAAGCTGGCCCTGGCCGCTAAGAGGGGCTAAACCTCGGTCGGTAGGTACTGCTTACGAAGTGCGAAGATGAGGCTGGAAAGAGCGGTTCCAGCCTCTCCGCAGCACCAGCAGATACTTTCCGAAATAGACTCGTCCAGCCATTTGACTTGACAGTCCTTGCAGGTCCAAGTGATCATTTGATCCCCTGCGCCTTTTGCCATGAGTCCAGCGTGCGGCCCTCATAGCGGCGACAGAGATAGTCAAGGCTGACAAACAGAGGGTCGAAGCTACCCCCACGAACTTCGTTCAGAACCAGTACGCCGCGCCAGTGGTCGTTGCCCTGTGGGCCTAGATATTCCTCATGGTGAGCGTAGGCGGCCCCGGCGATGATGCGGTGGATCGAGCGCATGCCGCCGTTCTCATTGCGCGTATAACGCACTGCGTAGTCCAGCGTCTGCTGGTGACCGGTGATCATGGAGTGTCCCAGCTTCTGAAGCTGCAAGCTGGCTTGACCGCCCATCGGACGCCCTGTCATCGGCGTCACGGCGTAGTGCGTATAGCCCACCCCGTCGAGCCATAGAATGTCCAGGAAGTTGTGGACGGTCCAGCCTGACCGCCAGTAATCGAGATGTTGGAGATCCAGGACGCCCTCCAGCCGTACGGGGTCGGAATCCACTGCACGGGTAACCCGGTGCTCATGGTTTCCCAGCGTGATGTGTCGTTCGGGCCACCACTGCACATGCTTGGTCTTCTTCCTTGTCCTGTTGAGGTCCTCCAGGGGCTTATTCAAGGCCGCCCAGCCGGCGTTAGCTGCCTTCACGTCCTCGATATAGCGGCGACCCTCGAGCTGCTTGGAGCCAGGGCGATCATAAGAGGAGAGGCTGGGGAAGTCGGCATGGTCTCCCAGATGGATGATCTTGATGTTCGGTCGGTCCCTGAACTCATCTACGATGTACTGTCCTATCCAGCTCATCGGACGCAGGTTCACGCCGGGCTTGACCTGAGTATCAGGTATGACTATGTGGCGGGCGTACGGTTGCACCGGGCCTCCCGTTGGCAACAAAGACTTGTCCCTGGACCTATCGTACAGGTCCAGGGACGTTTGTGCTGGTCAGGGTATTAGCCTACTTCCGGCGTGACGTCCACGGTATGGAGATCAGCGTTCAGGGACGCAGAGTCCTTATCGCCCAGCTTGGAGGCCAGTGCGGCCTTCAGAACCGCAGCCGCTGCAATGACGCCGGCTGCCGCAGCCTTCTTGGCGAAGTCCAGGTTGAAAGAGTCAGTAGCGCCCTGAAGAACCCAGAGACCGGCGAAGGCCTCGACAAACGTGGCAGCTACCCGCTCAGAGGTATCTTTGAACCAAGTCTTGGTGAAGCTCATCTTTGCTCCTTGTTGGCATGAACTAGACGTATCAGGCTATATCGGTACAATTGTATTCCATGAGTGCGTTCTGTTTGGAGGGTACGCCCTCGTTCCCGAGGGAGCACCCCATGAACGAAAAAATCAAGCTAGTGCTAACTACCATAGTAGCAACGGGTTGGCTTGTGAATCTTCTTGCTCCAATTTTCGTCCATTCTTACCAGAGTTCTCTCACTGCCAATGCGCCGCTCCTCCTGATCCTAGGGAGCCTCTTCCAGAGTAACCGGAAGAAGAAATCCAAGAAAGATCGGGAAGGGCCTTATCGTGAGGATTACCTCCCATGATTTATTACCTGGTAAACTCTCTCGGCTGGTTCGGCCTCGGAGTTTATATCCAAAGAACCTGGGAATATTTTGTTGAGGAGGGTACTCGTGCGAGAACTACTAAGACGAATAAACCGGTGGCTGACCGCTAACTTTGGCTGGCTGGTCATGGCTTTGGCCGTAATATTCGGGGGTGTTTACGCCGCTGAAGTTCATCACGAACATATTCGAGCCCACCAAGAATCAGTAAGAGCAGCTTGCCAGGCTGAATACAACCACGCTTTCGCCACTCAATTGACTGAACGTTCTCGATTGTCTGCGGCAGTTTCTGAGGCTCAAACCCATATTTTGAGTGATATTGGCAAGGCTCTGTCTGCGCCACCGGCCAAGAGTGAGAAAGAAGAGAAGTCCCGAGTGAAGGCTTTCCTGAAGCTGTTCTCGGACTTCGACAAGAACACTGATCAAATCTCCAAGGATCGAGAGGCCACCCCTTTGCCGCCCATTCCAAACTGCGGCTGAACCTACTTGGTCCAGTTCTTACCAATTGAAATATCCGCTACCAGCGGGCAATCAAACTTGACTCCGAGCGCCGCGATATCATCGAGAACGCGGCGCTCCATAGCGTCTCGTACTATGGCCGCAGCCTCTTCGGCGCGGTCTTCAGGAACCTCACAGATAACAGCGTCATGAACAACGGCCACCGGCTTGATCCAGTCCGTCTGATCAATCTCCCAGACCGCCAGCATCATAAGATCGTTGGCGAAGGACTGGACCGGGCTGTTAATGGCCTGACGCTGAGCCCGGCCCTGAAGGTATTGGTCCTCGCTCCAAGCGTCCGGAAGATGGCGGATACGCCCCAGAGGACTGACCACGTAGCCCTGCTGGCGCACAAGCTTGCGCTGTTGCTGGTGCCAAGCACTCATGCCTTCCCAGGTCGAGAAGAAGGTCTGACGGATCTGCTCCGCTTCCTCAATCGTGAACTCGACCTGATAGCTGGTCTGAGCGTATGTAACGAACTTCTCTGCGCCCATGCCGAAGAGGAAGCCGAAGTTTGCGGCCTTCGCCTTCTGGCGCATCTCTGAGGTGACTTCACTCACGTCACATTGAGCTGCGATAGCAGCCATGACGGTGTGTAGGTCTGCGCCCTGACGGTATGCCTCCAGCATGGGCTCACAGCGGGCCAGGAAGGCCGCTACGCGGAGTTCAACCTGGCTGTAGTCTGCCGACACCAGGACGTGGCCAGGAGCGGCGCAGAACGCCTTCCTGGCGCTTCTGGCGACCTGCTGAAGGTTGGGCTTGCTGCAGGACAGCCGGCCCGTCACAGGGGCGTCTGAGGTCTCTCTCGGCGTGGTGGCGTAGTTGTAGCTGGCCCGGATGCGACCGTCTGCCTGGGCCTCGTTCAGCCAGGACTGGATGTAGGCGCTCTCAGTCATCGCCACGCGCATCTCGCGCAGCTTGCCGGCTACCTCGGCACCCTCATGGGCCTGCCTGTCGAGCACTTCCTTGGACCATTGCGGCCGGCCCTTAGGAGTACGTGCTGCCACGCGGAGTTCGCCCACGGCGCACATTAGCTGAGCCCAGCACAGGAACCACTTAGAGCCTGCAGACCATGAACATTCTGCGCTATCCAAGTATGCCCGCGCAGTTTCTAACTCTTCAGTCATGCGGACAGCGCCCATCTCGATCTGCTCTTGGGCGTCCAGCGTGCGCTTTTGAAGCCATTCCTCTGCCAGTTGTATAACGGAAGCATTATCCTTTAGCCGGGTCAAACACCAGTCACGATCCAGAGCGAAGCCATTCTCCTCAATCGCACTGAGCGCACACACAGTGCGCTTACCGATCAGGCTATAGTATTCGCCCAGTCGCACAGAGTTACGGGCGTCCGGGTCGTGTTGAGCCTCGTCCTGCAGGCCATAGTCGGTACCCCATAGATCCAGCTGTTTATCATGAAGCTGATAAAGTCTATAGGTCCAGTAGGTATCCTCGGCGCAGTACTCCGTCATGCGGTAGTACTCTTCGCGCTCGGCCAGCTTGCGCCCGTCCGGATTGGCGCGTTCGTCTGCCTCAAGGTCTTTCCAGGAGAAGTCCAGCCAGGGCTTGGCTCCCAGGTCGCGCACGGCGCGAGGCTTGAGACCGGCAGAGAAGTTCTCGTCCAGAATGTGGCTGGTCAGTGCGGTATCGCACAGAAGCTGGCCGTAGAGGTTGACCCCGGTGTGGACCTTGATCCAGGTCAGATCGAACGAGGCGTTGTGCGCGATCAGCGGTGTGTGCCGGAGCGTATCAGCCAGATACGCTAGCGCACTCCTCCACTGTCGATTAAGTCCTGAATCCGGATGACTCAGGCCTATGGCGGCAGTCTGAATGACAGTAGACCCTACTGGAATCCAAGTCACGCTGGCGCACACTACGCGAGCATCAGGACCAAAAGGAGACAACTGAGTTGTCTCCAGGTCAACTGCTACAGTAGGGCCCAGTTTGCGCAATTCGACGCACAGACGTTTCAAGTCCGGCCCATCCACAACGTGGATAAGCCGGGCTTTTTCGAATGTCACTTGCCGTTGCGGGACTGGCTGCCGCGAGCAATAGGCTTATCCGCCTGCTTGCCCGATCCAGTGGTTTGACCGGTGGCTTTGCCGTATTTAGCCTGCTGAGCTTTGAGGTTTTTGCCTCGGGTCAGTCCCACTCCTCTTCCTTCCATTCCCAGCAACACGATTCAGCCAAAGACTGAACCACGTATTGCTTTCCGCAAACTGTACAGACCAGCTTAGAGGGGGCCATAGGCCTATTGTACTCGTTACTCGGAATCGGCCAAGTGCCAGAGACCGCCAACGACGTAGACGAGGAGAACAGCCTGGAAGCTGGCCGCGAATCCCAGCGCAGGCACGACAGCCCAGTCATCGTGGATGATGTCAAGAGCATTCATGACGAGCCAGCCCAGAAGAAACCACAGGCTGACAATCAGAAGAACGGCCCCGAGAACAAGGTAGAACGGATTTTTTGCACGAACGGTGATCTTCGCCACTTTACTCTCCCACCACTACGCGGGCTACTCCCGCTGCTGTGATTAGTCTAGCGCACTCATGACATGGTTCGCGGGTGATATACAGCGTCCCGCCGAGAGCGCGATCGCGTCCAGCGTACAGCAGGCAGTTAGCCTCGGCGTGAATCGCCACGCAGTTCTCGTAGGACGAGCCGGGTTGGACGCCTGGACACTTTCGCACGTCAATGAAGCCGGGGCATTTCCTGTTACCGCACACCGGTCCCTCCATGCTGGAGAAGGTATGCAGCCAGTGCTGCCCTCGCGGGCAAGATTCGCAGCCTGCCTGCCCCGCAGGAGCGCCATTGTAGCCAGTCGCCACTACTCTGTTGCCGGCATCGAGCAGGACGGCCCCGACCTGAGAGCGCTTGCAGTCACTACGCAGCGCCACAGTGCGAGCCAGCGAGGCTCCGTATTGGTCCCACGAAAGCCTAGGCATTATCCCTCAAGTAGTCTAGGAGTCCGCGCTCCAAGTCGGTGCGCTCCAAGTGCGAACGCCTTACCACTTCGTCCACGGTACCACGCGCTAGAAGCCAGTGGTAGAAAACCGGAGAAGTTTGACCCGGGCGATCCAGCCGACCCATCGCCTGCAAAATGTCCTCACGCTGCTCAGTGAGTGACAGCATGACAGCATGAGATGCCGTGACCAGTTCGTTGATGCCGAGAGAAATAGTCCGCCACTGAGCGATGATCACGATCTTGTCCGCCGAATCACTGGCAAACTCTCGCCGAATCGCTAGACGCTGGGCGTCAGGAGTCGAACCAGTAATCAAGCGAGCTACGTCTCCGAGTCGCTCTTTGAGAGCTTCAATTTCTGCGAGTGCCCAGCCGAATACCACGATGCGATTTTGGCTCTCCAGTAGTCCAGAGATGAGATCGACAGCAGTGTCAAGACGACTACTGCCCAGCCAATGAACGTCACCGGTTTCGTCCTCCTTGGCAAAGCCGCACGTCAGTTGACGCAGACGCAGGCGGTTGATGAGCATAGACGGAGTGGACATCAGCTCCCCGTTGGAGAGCGCCAGAACCATTTCCTTTTTGACCTTGTCGTAGGCGCGCTGTTCTCGCTCCGAGAGTCGTACCGGCACGTCGACGTGGGTGACCGGTGGAAGATCAAGGCATTCTTCTTTGCGCAGAGCATGACTGCGTTCCGCCATTCTGTTTTCAAGCCAGTCGAGGTTGCGCCAGCCGGTGATTTGCTTGCCGGCCCAGCCCCCCATGATCGCTACCTTCGCCTCGAACTGGCTGTAGGTCATCGGCTTCGAGCCGGTCCAGAAGATCGTGGGATCGAGGATCTTGAACTGGCTGTAGATATCCAGCGGACTGTGCGGCATCGGTGTACCGGACAGCAGTATGCGGCGTTTCACCAGCGGTGCTATACGGTGTAGCAGACGCGCTACGTTGCTGCTGTTCCCCTTCGCTCGCTGTGATTCGTCACAGACCAGGACATGGGGGGCGAACTTCTTCACGGCGTTCAGCCAATGGTCAGAGTCCAGCTTGCTACCGCGCGCGCGTCGACTGGACAGCGCCTCGTAGTTGACGACGCGGATCGTGACGCCAGTCCCTCGCGGAACGGAGCCTGCGTCTGCCAGGGCTGTCTGCTTCTGCTGGATCGAGCCCTGCAACGCCCAGATATTCCAGTCACATGACTGGCTGCCCCACTGATTGACCTGTAGCTCCCAGGTATCCACGACAGACTTGGGCGCACAGACCAGCACCCGGATCTCCGTATCAAAGTGATACGCCAACATCCCTAGGTAGTCGATAACGCAGCGGGTCTTGCCGGTACCCACGTCATAGAACAGGCCAAAGACCCCGTTGTGCTTCATGAGGCGACGAACCCCCTCCGCTTGGTGGCGATAGGGGGCGGGCTCGCGGAACTTGAAGGTCACTCGACTTCTTTCAACACACTCTGAATAGAGTAGTAGGCTTCACTGAAGGACCGGGCAGAAGCCAGTATCCTTCTAATTTTGTCAAGACTCTCTTCCATCTGGTCTATGTAAGCGTCTCGCACGTCATAGATTTCACTCATCGTCCTGACTCATCTCTTCCTTCTGCTCTCGGGACTCCTGCTTGTAGCGCCAGCCCCCTTTGGGGTTGCCGTGCTTGGGAGCCTCGCGACTATCCAACCAGGGTCGCCCCGGATCCTCCAGCGGAGCGATGCCCATCGCCTTGCGCATGGCATTGTCCAGCTTGAACTTCTCGAGCCATCGTTCCTTGTGGTATGGCTTCGGATCGCGCATCGGCGGCGGCCCTGTGCAGATCCGCTTGGGCATCGCTCCACAGCGAGGGCACTTTACCATGAGGACAGACGTGTCCGGGACCGTAGGCGGCGGGGTCTGGCGCAGCGAGGCGATGCTGTAGCGACTCATATGAACCGTCTCCAGAACGAAGCCAAGCTCCGTACACTTCACCCCGGGAATCGCCAAGCACTGAGGGCACTTCTCCAGGAGCGGTCGAATAGGCTTCTTGGGCTTAGCCACCCCACGCCACCGCCATAGCGTTAGCCACGCCCTCGAATGTCTGAGCGCGCAGCTTAGCCGATCGAGCGCCTCCGACGCCCTTGAAGACCCGGGTGCCGTCGCCAACGTAAATGCCGCTGCCGCTGTGCCAAGGCATCACGGGCTGGTCGTAGCTATCGATCTTGTGCGTGGGCTCCAGCTTCGGAAGACCTCGCAACCAAAGACAGGTCTTCTTCTTCCAAGGGTCTCCGAACATCCAGGGATCGATGATCTGATCCGGCTTACGGAAGAGACGAGACATGACTCCAACAGGGTTCTCCACGGCTACTCGCGGAGCATTGGCGTGGTAGCAATCCAGGAAGAAGCGAGAGGCAGAAGCCATGCGTCCATCAGCCTCTTTGATCTTGAGGTTGTGGGCATTGGACGCGGCCAGGTCTGTACAAGGAGGAAACGCGATTACTAAGTCCCAGGAGTCCTGCAAAACTACACGAACGTCTTCCTGCAAATGCGGCCCGGGGCGCTCGGTCAGCAACAGGTCACAGGAGATAGCGTCATGACCCCGAGCGATGAAAGCGTCTCGAACTCGACCGCTGTATTCGCAGGCAACAAGAACACGCACCGTTATTCCCCCGCTACGTACTCGTCCAGCATGTCGCTGGCATTGAGCAGGGCAGCAGCCAACTGGCGAGCCATAGCCGCGCTATAGAAGTGACTGACCTCGGTGAAGTGATCCTCATTCATGTCACAGCGACCACGATAGGCACTGACCACAACGTGGATAGCAGGGGTGCCTTCATCCCCTGGATCGTCTCCGGCCAGCATAGTCTCACAGCCGTGGATCCAGAGAGGGTTGTCGTCCATGTCCAGCAGAGTAGGCTCCAGGGCCTCTTCCACATCTTCCTCGTGACTACTCACCGGTCTGCTCCTCATCGTCTCTGTCACCAGCATAGCCGTTCACGACAAAACCCGTGCGCTGCCAGAGGGGGTGCCGTTGTCGGTTGTGCGCGAGCACCTGAATCTTTCCGCCCTCGAGCAGACACTCCCAGGCCAGGTCGAAGTTACTATAGGCCCTGGTCCGGGGCTTGCCATCAGGATCCACGAAGGTTTCGGAGTGTGTGTTCTTACGATCAGAAGGGGCCACATGCCGAGAGAGCTGACTCTTGGAGACTGGCTCGTTGTAGTTGTCCATGTACTTGAGGATGTTCCCGCCCACGCGGCGACAGATCTCATCGGCCTTGGCGTTGTCCTTCTGAGCGTCAGAGATACCGAACTCCGATCCACGCTGGATGGCGTTCTCGCGCATCTCTTCATAAGCTCCACCGGCGGCCCAGGCCCTGGTCTCATTGGAGACGGCCATTACAGTGCCTGCCGCTTCCCACCAGTCGGTGGTGATCTTCAAAGACTTGTCGCACAGGATCGTCAATGCCGCTGCAACTTTTAGTTGACACAATAACAAATGACCATCTAGCCCGTCGCTGCGGCCTACCTGCTTCTCCCAGTTGGCACGGTGTACGGCATCCCAGGCTTCCGGACAGACAGTCAGCTCGTAGTGATTGTCCGGGAAGCGAGGCATGTCGATCGCTAGGCTCTGCGTGGTGGAGAAGTAGTGACCCGGCTCAGGCTCGGGCATGTTCGGATCGATTGCCGGCATCCAGACGAATCTCTGAGGGCTGCCTGATCCATCCTCACGGAACAGCACCTGCGACCTACGGGGCTGGACACCACAGATCATGGTCAGTCGGTAACTGTCGCCCGCCACGAAACGATCCCGGTCCACCGAGGCGTTGGACTGGCCCAGGTCGCCGCCACTCCAGGCCGATCGCAGCACGGACTGAATCGTAGAACCATCGCGGGAACCCAGCTCGCCTAGCGTGGTGATCTCGTCCACGTTGAACACAATGCCCAGGCGCAGATTGCGCACAAGGGGCTTAGGCCCACGACCTACTGCGTTGGGGTCCGGCTCGAGGAAGACCATGGCCAGGCCTTCCCCTGATCCTAAATTCTTGGTCTCTGCCTCGTTCGGGATGGTGATGTAGCGGCGGCTGGCCGCGATGGCCCCGCTCTTCCCAGCTCCGGAAGGGCCGGTGATTGCTACGAAAAAGTTCAGGCTGGCCGGGGCGTTGATGATAGGTGGGATCATGATCTGCGGCGGCGCAGCAGACAGCACACGCGCCATCGTCACACCCAGCAGCGCCCACGGCACGATCATGCGTGAGTCCGCGATGGCCTTGATCTGCTTCAGTACTTCATGCCGGTCCCAGAACTCCTGGTAGGGCGATAGATCAACACTCACTGAGCGATCCCTCGAATGTTATTGACCCCACGGTTGATTCCGGAGGCGATGGTAGCTCTGGTCTCTCCGTCACGTAGACCTGCGTCGCGCGCCGTTTCCTTCAGCAGATCAATCGCTGCGCCCTCGCCTAGGAAGCCCAGCTCAACGCACTCACCGGCCACGCAAGAGGCCTGGAAGAGGTAGTTGTTGCGGTTGCCGCCGCCCATCGGGAAGGTGTTCATGAACCAGTAGAACAGGTTCAGCGTAGCGGTACGGTCGGTCATGCGCTCAATGGACGGAGCGCGTCGTTCCGGGCGAGACACGATCGCTTCTAACAGAGCCGGATGAATCGGAGCCATGGTGCGGTCCCCCGGCGCATGGTTAGGGTGCCAGGAGTAGACTCCCGCGCAGCTCCTCTTCTGACTGGGAGGAGACACCACGTAACCTCCGTCGCCCTTGATGTCCACTCCCACAGTGCCCTGGGGCTGGCCGTTGCGGATCTCGATACCCTCGGGTAGTGCGTAGTAGAAGTGCAGGCCATCACCGCCGGTGTGCGCGGTCCAGGTGCTGCGCAGCAAGCCCTCGTCTCGCCATCGATTGAATGTGTCGGTTCCGTCGTGAGTGCCGTGCTTGTCGAAGTCCACCACCACGAAGCCACGGCCGGTGCGGATGCCGATGAGGGCTGTTTCGGGCCAGCGGATCTCCCGCCACTTGTCAGCTCCGGCAGCCCGGTAGTACGAGTGACAGTAGTCACACTTACACTTCTCCATGGCCTCGGGAGTGGGGCAGGTGTTGCCCCCGCTGCGAGAGCAGTTATCGCAGTTGGCCAGGGGCTTGCCGCCCGGCCCCAGAGGGAACACATCAAACCAGTCGGTGAGGCGCAGAGCTTCGTTGAGCAGAGACACTCGGTCCTCCGGACATGAGTGAGGCGGAAGCCTCAGGTTAGCAGGTCTGTAGTCCCAGTCAACCCGGTCTGAGCGTGAGCGTGAATCCGAGTCGGGATCGAGTTGCGACTATGAGTCGGGGAGGTGGCCTGTGTATCGGGATAAAAATCGTGCTGTAAGCGTGAGGACTCTATATAACGGTATCTCTATATCACTCTCTGTAATTATTATAAGTACATATGACTACTGTCTGTTACTCTCGGGACTGTTTCACGCACAGGCCATCTCCCCGACTCACGAATCGCGATTGGCCTCCTCCTGAAGCTCTTGACAAGCACTGCATGGTTCGTAGTAAGGTCTGTCCATGAAGCGATACCTCCTTCCACTGGTCGTGGCTCTCGGCATGATGAGCGCTGCGCCTGCTGAGGCGGCTTCGCTGAAGGAAACCAACGCGTGGGCCACGCCCAACCTGTCGGCCGGCTTCACGCCGCAGGGAATGACGATGCTGGGTAATCACGTGGTGATGGCTGAGTACAAGCCCGGTTTCAACACTCGCCTGGTAGAACTGGACCTGAACGGTAAGATCCTGGGCCAGGTTTCGATCGCTCCCACCCACGCCGGTGGGATCGCCGTGGTGGGCAAGTGGCTCTACGTTCAGAACGCGGATACGCCGAACCACGACACCGTTCGTCGCTACCGGGTGGCGGACCTGAAGCTCACCAAGCACCCGACCTACGTCAAAGCGCGGGGGTTGCAGGAACTGGCTCCATGGCAGTTCGCCTCATTCATGACGGCGGACGATGATCAGCTTCTGGCCGGTCACCACGGCATGGGTGAAGGTTCGAGAATGTATCGGTTCGATGTCGATCAGAAAACGGGCTTACTTAGCGCCCTGGACTACGTCATCGTTCCGGACAACACTCAAGGCGTTGCTCCCGGAGGTGTCTTCACGTCCGGGGGCGGTCGCCTGACCGTAGGCTCGACTGTGTACTCAATCCCCAGCCATGCTGAGGGCGTGGTTGTGGTGGACAAGACTGCATACGTTGCCTTCGAGGGCAAAGCTAAGTACGTCCTTCGTTACCAACTACCTTAGGAGATCTGTTGCTATGTACGAGTCCGAGTGCCCGTGGTCGGGCAAGCGCGGTTACTGGAGTCGTACTGCGGCCGAGTCCGAGATGCGCCGGCTGCGCCGCAACGGCGTACGCCAGGGTAAACGCCTGATCCGCAGCTATCGCTGCGACAGTTGCTCCCACTGGCATCTCACGTCTGAACCGTCTACGAAGGAGAAGTAAGATGAAGCAGTCGCAAGCCGAAGCCCTCTGGTCCTCGCTTCGCGAGTCGTTCGTTAATGCCGAGAAGGTGCTCATCCAGATCATCGAGGCGAAGGCGTGGGAGCCCCTGGGCTACGACACGTTTGGCCAGGCCTGGGCAGATCGCATGGCTGGCGTGCGGCTGGCTGGTGCGCTGACCGCAAACGTGGTCTATGCCCTGTTGGATGAGGGCATGAAGGCGCAGAAGATCGTGGCGCTGGCAGGCGTGGGGCCGACCGTGGTGTATTTGCTGGCACGGCAGAAGAATAATGGGGTACCTGTCGAGATGGCCAAACTTCAGGATACTGTTGTTCGAGCGCACACTCGGGTCAAGCCTTCGGCTCCTGCCTTCTTGCACTTGGAACTGAACCACGGAGAATTAGCTAGCCTCAAAGCTTTGTGTGCAGCTAAGGGAGTGGATTTGAATAGTGAGGCTCTGAAGGCCGTACGTGTTCACTTCTCTCGGCTGGAGCGGAGCCGATCCAAGTGACTGTTTCTGCAAAAGGTAAAGAAAAGAAGTGTACAGGCGGTAGAAACAAAGGAGCTACGCCAGGCTGCTCCTGTGACTGGTGCGAGGTCAAGAGAGTTAATTCCAGAATTAGGACACAAAAGTACCGATCGGCTAATGTAGATAAGATAGCCACTTACAGTCGGACTAGGTGGGCGAACTTATCTCCAGAAGAAAAATATCGTATCGGTCAGCTAAGAAAGACAGCTCCAAGCGTTCAACAGTCGGGGCATTTATATGCCTTCAGAAAGAAGGTGAAAGATAGTAAAATACGTGAGCTATCGACTAGGCGTGGGGAGCCTTGGACCCTGTACGAAGACTCTGTGGTTTTTTCCGGGCTGCCGTACGCAGAGGTAGCCTTTAAGCTGGGACGTAGCCGACAGGCTGTAGAGACTAGGGCAAGAAACCTACGTGCAGCCGGGCTATATTAGTTTGTGCTACACTCTGAGTAGTAACTACTACAAGGAGAGACGATGGACAACGTCATTACTTTGAGCGAGGCTGCCCACCAGGCAGACCGCTCCAAGGCTTGCATCCGCCGCTGGATCGCTGAGGGCTGGCTGACTGAAACGACTCAGTTGCCCGGTCGCAATGGTCAGTGGCTCCTGGACCGATCCGAGTTCAATGGCAAGCTGCCCCACATCCTTGAGACGATGGACGCTCGAAAGGGCGGTCAAGGGAAGAAAGAGCCGGATGCTTTCGGCCAGCCGCGCGATTAGGGAAAGCTGAAGATGACCGAAGAAATCGAATGTCTCAATTCTGTCTGTAAAAAGACGGTAGAGGTGACTGAAGAGTTGATAGCTTCAGGCAAAGAGACAGTCGTAAAAACTAAAACCGAATATGCGGTTTCAGTTCCTGTGCCAGAGGAGGAGAGAAGTGAGAAATGATGGTTCTCTCAAGCAAGACCATCCTCTGAACCGACCAGGGTTTCCTCAAACGGTGCAGTACAGCCAACGACACCGAGCCTGGGTATACGTGGACTCAGTGGCCCAGTATCGTTTCGACAACAAGATAGGCCAGGACCATCCTGATAACGTCGGGGATTGTCCTATCTACTGGGAGTACCTGATCCCTGGTGAGGACTATTCAAAGGCGCGCTCTTGAGATATTCATATTCCAGCCTCGGAACCCTGGCCCAGTGCGAGCGCCGATTCTCCCTGCGCTATCGCGAGGGGCTGCGCCCTGCCGGCCCCAAGCCTTGGGCCCTTCTCCGGGGAAGCGCTTGGCATGCAGTCATGCAGGCCCAGTCGCTGAACGTGGGCCAGTACTGGGGCTCACTCCTGCAGGAGATGCCCGAGCAGATCGAGGTCATCGATGGCGTCTGGGCCGAGCCCACTATTGACAGCATCATTGATGCCTTGAAAGAGTGGGAGATCGCGCAGGAGTCCGAATACCTGGACGCCATGCGTGAGGAGTACGGCGACCTGCTCTCGGCCCGCATGTGGGATCTGTGGATCCGGTTCAATCACAGTGGGAACGTGGACAAGGACTTCGGCCGACCGCTGTTGGTCGAGCTGGACTGGACTCGTACGCTGCCCAACGGGCTCGAAGCTACGGGTCGGGCAGATCTGGTGTATCTCGATCCCGAGACTGATCAGGTTGTGGTGCGAGATTGGAAGCTCAACCAGTCCTGGCCTCAAACGCCCTCTGCCATCGAAGACTTGATCAACTCGCAGAACCACTTCAATGCATGGGGCGTGGCCGATGTGCTGCGTAATTTGTCGGGTGACAAGGAGCTGGTGCCGAGCGCGGTCGAGTACGCCCGCGCCCGGTTCAAGAAACCGGCTACTCCGGCCATGACCAAAGGCACCAAAAACGCACCGCCCAGGCTGGCCAAGTCCACGACAGATTTCGACGCCTACACCTACCGGGAGTGGTGCCGCGAGCAGGAGCTGGTGATGGACCAGACGGTCTACGATGAGCTTGCCGGTCAACGAGACAAGTGGTTTCGCTTTACACGGAAGCCGCTCCTGTATTCTGTGTATTCACAACATGTCATCAGCGCCTCTAAGCAGGCAGCCAGGGCTGAGACAATCACTACAGAAGACAGCATCCCTGTGTACGGAAGTCACTGTGCCTTTTGTGAATATGCTACACTCTGTCGTACAGATCTAGTTGGAGGCAGAGTTCCTTATGATGAGATTGTCTTTGCTGACTACGGACTTCGTCGTAGCTCTAGACGAGAGATTCCGAAAGAAGGTTCAGCAAACTGAAGGCTGTTGGCTATGGGCGGGTAAACCTAGTCACGGTTACGGTAGGTTCAGCTTCACCTGGCAAGGAGAATACGTAACGGTGGGTGCCCACCAGTGGGCGCATTTTGTTCACACAGGAATAGATGCTGCAGGACTGGGGTTGGATGTTGATCACCGGTGTCATGATCCCAAAAAGTGTAGGGGTGGGGAGAGCTGCCTACATAGACTTTGTGTTCGAGGCGATCATCTAAGATCAGTTCCTCGGGGAGAAAACGTTAGTGCTCACCGTTCTTCAATCGGTCAAGCTCAGAGAGAACGAGCAGCCAAGATCACTCACTGCCCTCATGGTCACCTGTATTCAGGGGATAATCTCAGACTAAGTAAAACTGGTGGAAAGATTTGCGTAGCTTGTCAACGAGCCGCTGTCAACAAGTGGGCGGCACGAGACCGAGAGATAAATGGTTCGCGCTGGAAGAGAGACGAACGGGTGTAGTCTGTGCCGGGCAGATCTGGTGGGTGGGCGACAGCCCTACGATGAGGTCGTTCTGGTGGACTACGGGCTGCGCAAACGAGCGGAGAATGCGGTACACTAGAGTCTGCAGCTCGGTTCCTAGAGTGTCTGAGCAGCACCCGAAGAATGGCACGTGGTCTGCCTTGCTCCGTTCTACCTAATTTAATAGTCCTTATGATCAAAAGTCCGAGGAGACTGATCACGTGACTGCACCTTCTTTTGCAGAGCCGTCTTTGCCCACTTCTTCTAACTCCCTGACCATCGCAGGTCTTAGCGTCATGCCTGCATCGTCTACTCGCCCAGACGCCATGAAAGTTCTAATCCACGGTTTGCCGGGGAGTGGAAAAACGACCCTTGCCTCGTCTATTGCGGCGCAAGGCAAGACTCTATTTGTGGATCTGATTGGTGAACGAGGTACCATGTCTTTTCGTGGAGCCCCTTACGAGAAGAACATCGACGTGGTTAGACCTAAGTCTGTAGTGGAACTAACCGGGATTCAGCGCTACTTGGCCAAGGGAGACCATGACTACACTGCCGTGGTATTGGACTCTATCTCGGCCGCGCAAAACTCAGCGATGAGATTTCAACTGAACTACGATGAAGACACAGTGACCGAGATCCGTAAAGGTCGGCAGACCGCCGATCAGCGGACCTGGGGAGTGGTGGGAGAGATCATGACTGATATCTCCCTGTTCTGGATGGCCTTGGCGGAGAGCCAGCGTAAGAAGCCCATTCACGTTATATTCACCAGCCAGACCAAGATGAAAACAGGGGTGGACGGGGAGGCCAAGCTTTATCCAGATGTATCCCCCAAATCCCTGGCCGCTGCCATGGCGGCCCCGGACTACGTTTTCTATACCGACGTGGTAGAGGATCTTCTGGATGATGGTTCCGCAGCCATGAAGCACGTTGTAAGGGTTCTTCCAGACCCCAACTATGCTATCAAAGCCAGGATCCCTGAAGCTTTGCAGAGTAAGATTCCCCCGGTGTTGGGGATGGACGGCAAGCGCCCGTCCTTGACTACTCTCGGTCAGGTGCTGGGCAAGATCAGTAAGTAATTCAACTAACCAAACGTCCTTGGAGGACAAGGTGGCTCAAGACACTCTCTTCATCCCGTTCAGCGAGTGGGATGAGGCGGACAAGAAGACGGCAGCGCTGCTGCCCGAGGGTGAGTACACCCTCAAGGTGGTCTCTGCGGAGATCGTCAAGATCAAGACCGGCCCGAACGAGGGCACTCCCGGCATCGAGGTCTGGTTCCAGCCGACCGATCCGGCTTTCGCGGACCAGTACATCGTGGACCGCTTCTACACCATGAAGTCCACGCTGTGGCGCTTCTCCGGTTTCCTGCGGGCCGTCGGTCTGAAGGTCACTCAGAATGACATGAGCTTGCCGGTCAAGCAGCTCATCGGCAAGCGCGTCACTGCGACGCTCAAGGACGGAGACGAGTTCAAGGGCTCGCGCAAGTCCGAGGTGTCGGCGTACGCACCGGTGCCGAAGACTGCGCCCATGAAGGGCTCTGGCCTGACCGAGGACACGGCTCTCGTGGACGAGGAGATTGCTCTCAAGGAAATCGACACGGCTACTGCTGACGCTATTCTCGGCGGCGGCGGTTCCGGCTACACGGTGGAAGACCCGTGGGCGATGGACGAGTCGATCAGTCTGTAAGATAGAAGACGGCACTGGCCCCCGAGGATACTCCACCGCCCGGTGGAACCCTCGGGGGTCTCTTCGTAGGGAGAGAGTATGAGCCGAACCACTCCGGAATCGCTGGTCGTAGCTGCCATCGTCAAGGCTATCTACGCCCAATATCCCGATGCCCATGTGGTCAAGATCCATGGCAGCCTGTACCAGGCCAGCGGCTTCCCTGACCTGTTGGCCTTCGTCAACGGACGGGCTTATGGTCTGGAGGTCAAGCGTCAGCGCAACGGAGAAAGTGCTCAGCGTGCACGCAACCGATCCACGCCACTGCAGAAGCTGACGATCGCCAAGCTACGTAAGGCAGGGATTACAGCAGATACCGTGTTGTCTCCCAGTGAGGCACTCGCCGTCATCCAAGGTGGTCACAAGTTTCTGGATAACTCCGACTTACCAAACCTCTTGACGAGCGAGCAGTAGTTCTGTAAGGTTTTACCTGACGGCACAAAGGGTGCCTCGACAAAAGGGGACAGATGAACATCACCACGAAGAGCGGCTTGGCAGTCGCCTTCCTCATCACTTCGCCGATCGCCACTGCGGCGGCGGCTTCTGCTACCAACCACACTGACCCGTGTCCCGGCCAGCACATTCAGGTTTGGGCCGAGGTCGGTACTCATGGCGCTGGGCAGGCCACGGATCACTTTGTGTGCGCCTCTGACCTGCCCGCCGGTCCTAAGGGGGACAAGGGTGATACGGGTGCGACTGGCGCTACTGGTGCTCAGGGACCGGAAGGCCCTCAGGGTCCTGCAGGTGCCCCCGGTAAGGACGGCGCTGCGGGTGCTGACGGTCAGACCGGGCCGGCCGGTCCCGCTGGGGCCAACGGTGAGACTGGTCCTGCTGGCCCCGCCGGTCCTACTGGACCCCAGGGTGAGGCGGGAACTGACGGCGTTGCAGGCGCGCAGGGACTGCCTGGCGTCGACGGTAAGGATGGCCTGGCCGGTGCGGTAGGCGCACAGGGCCCCGCCGGGGAGAACGGTAAGGACGGCAAGCCGGGCATTAATAAGACGGTCATCATTCATGCTGATGGGACGCAGCAGGTCGTGGACGGTTTGCCGCACACCGGCGCTTCGACCGGCGAGGCTTTGCTGATCGGCGGGATCGGTGCGGCTGTCGTTCTGGCCGGTGCCGGTACTGTTCTCTACACTCGACGTAATCGTTCCGTCTAGTTGAGCTGCCTCTGAGTGCTTGCATACCAATAGAACGCCGGCGCTCAGAGGCTCCTCAGTTAGACAGAACTTTATGGGGATTTTAGATAAACCAGATAAACCTAGGTAAGAAGGATAAGATGATCACTCTTCCGGAAGAGAAGCTAGTGCAGCTTCGCATGTGGGCTATTGATAGAATGATGAACGAAGACACACGGTTGCCTCCTGAGGAAGCAGTAGAGCAGGCGGAGTTGTTGGTCAAGTTCGTGCTTGGTGAGTCATGAGCGATCTGGATTTGGACGCGCTGGAGCGCCGAACCGCTGCCGGGCGCTGGGTCCCGCTGGATGTGTTCGAGCAGCTAGCCCTGATAGCGGAGTTGCGGGCCTGCCGCACCGAACGGG
>Ga0105237_10001934_pt1 | contig 26413 bp, 24 predicted proteins | sample KBSC24metaG_FD_81520 | JGI IMG/M metagenome (GOLD analysis project Ga0105237, IMG submission 81520) | Corn rhizosphere microbial communities from Kellogg Biological Station, Michigan, USA - KBS C2-4 metaG | ecosystem: Host-associated > Plants > Roots > Rhizosphere > Soil | place: Michigan, USA...
GGCGACTTCCGGCAATTATGAAAAATATGCCGTCATCGATGGGAAACGATACAGTCACACCATTAACCCCCGCACGGGGCTGCCGGTCGCCGGGATCAAGAGCGTGACCATCCTTTGCCCAAATGCTGAATTTGCCGACGCCATTGCTACACCGGTGATGATCATGGGTATTCAGTCGGGCCTGGACCTTATCAATCAGCTAAAGGATGTCGAAGCCATCGTCATAGACGACAACGATCGCATTTTTCATTCTTCGAACCTCCACTTCACCTAAAATACTACCAATGATAATCAAACCACTGTACGTTCTAACCGCCGCTGTCACCGGGATGTATTGTCTCTGTTCCTGCCAGCCGGTCAAGGAATACCAGAAGAACAGACTGAACGATGCGGAAATGACCCTGAGCAACCGCCGCATCGAAAAGGAGGAGCTGAATTTCCAGGGCTATCGCGAAGGCTCTTCCGGCGCCAACGGGGGCAAGACTGGCGGAGGATGCGGCTGCAATTAATCACCTTTACTATCGACTACTGTACATGAAAAGAGTTTGTCTTACCATTACCGGCCTGGTCTTTACGATCCTGGCAGCATTTTCGCAGCAGACACCAAGGGATACGACGGCATTCAGGTCCCGGCCGCTAAAGCTCGACGAGGTGAATATCCTTTCGAGCTATTATGATCAGACCGCCAACAAGTCGGCCGTCTCGGGCGGCGATCCCGGACCGCGGGGCATCGGCGATGTCACCGACCTGTCCAACGGCATCGAGATCAAACTCGTCGGATGGGATCCGAAGGGACGAAAAAATACGCTCACGGGCGGTTTCGGAATGGATAACCATACAGCTGCATCCCAGGCATACGTGGATTCCAGCGGACACGGGAAGAGAACGGGCACCCGCCTCTATCCCACCCTCGACTGGACCATCGCCAACGATCAGCGGGGTACCTCCTTTGGCATCGGCGCCTACTATTCCGCGGAGCATAACTACTATCATTCGTTAGGGCTGAATACCTCTTTCTCAGCCAAAACACACCATAACGGCGAGTTCAGCGGCAAGCTATCCGGATATTTCGACCACATCGTGATGATCAAGCCGTCTGAATTGATACCCGTGGATTCGGCGGCAGTTTCATCAGGAGGGAGTGGCGACAGCGTCGTCTACATAACCACGGCCAGCGGACGGACGGAAACGTTGAACTACAACACCGGGCAGGTGCTCAGCAAGGGAGACAAGGTCAGTATTCCCACCAGCAGCCGGAATTCTTATTCGGCTTCGTTCTCGTTCACACAGATCATCAACCCGCGGATGCAGGGCGCCTTACTGGTCGATCTCGCCTATCAGACCGGCTACCTGGGTCTGCCATTCCACCGCGTATATTTCGCCGACAGCGCCACAGCCGTCGTAGAGAAGCTGCCTTCTCAGCGGGTGAAGCTGCCCGTTGGCATCCGGTTGAACTACTTCCTGGGAGACAGGATAATATTGAGAGGATATTACCGATTCTATACGGACAATTGGGGCATCCATTCACATACCGTCAGCCTGGAGATCCCGGTGAAGATCACACCCTTCTTTTCCGTTAGCCCGTTTTACCGGTACTATGTCCAATCGGCCTCCCGCTATTTCGCGCCATACAAGCAACACACAGCCGCCGATGAATATTTTACCAGCAATTATGCCCTATCGGCCTTTAGCGGTCAGTATGTCGGGACCGGCATTCGCGTGGCTCCACCCGGGGGTGTGCTTCATACACATCTTAGCGTATTGGAGCTACGGTATGGACACTATAGCGAAACAACCAATCTTGTCTCGAATGTCATCGCCCTGGATCTGACCTTTAAATAGTTATTTTCCGGCTTTCCCCTTTACTGTTCGTGATCTCTATTGAAGAGATCGCGCTGTCCACAGTAATAAATCTTCCGGATTGGGATAAGAAGGAGTTTCCATACCCTATCTCCCTGCGCTGGCGCCTCCCATCCTTGTAGGTGATTAGTGCGGATACATCGTCAGCATTTATAGTCAGGAATTGACAATCCTTATTCAGGGCGAACATTTTCAAAGGACCTTTATTCTGACTGGCCGCTATCAAATATTTGCCATCACTGCCACGAAGCTTAACCAGCGCCTTCCCATTTTCCGGGATAAAGATGCCGCTTTGAAGTATACTCAGCGGCGTGAATTTGCCTTTGCCGTCACCCTTTAAGATCAATCCATTCAGCGCATCATAGCGGCCGTAGGAAGGCACGGTCCCATAGTCATTCGTGCTCATACAAATATCGAGATTCCCGTCACCGTCAAAGTCGTCGGTTACCATCCCGTTGATAGCGGAATATTGGGCCATATCAGGCAAGGGTTCCATCGTAAATGTCCCGTTGCCATTATTCCTTATAAAGGCGCTTTTAAAATTATTGGCTGAATATTTTATAGCATTCGCCAGTTCCTGCGGAGTGAACACATGATCAAAAGTGGTCGCTGCAAATTTGTTATACGTTAGAAATCTCTTTTTGAGAAAAGGGAGCTGCGCAATAAGATCGTCCCGCGATTCGGAAGCAAACTCCTTTAGCCGTCCGCCCTGGCGGTCTTTAATAAAGGAGGTGAGCATACATTGAACGATGCCCTGGTTATAAAAATCCTTGGCGTAGATAGACACAGGGTATTTATCGCTGGCCTTGTAGAATGAATTCCCACCAAGGTTGCTTACAACATAATCGATATCTCCATCATTGTCGAAATCGCCGGCGGTGATGCTGTTCCACCAGCCGACCTGGCCGCCAATTTTAGACGAGGCGGTAATATCCCTGAACTGTCCATGATCGTTTTTCAGGAATCTTACCGGCATCCATTCTCCGGCCAATATCAAGTCAGGCCAGCCATCATTGTCAAAGTCAGTCCAGACGGCGTCACATACCATCCCGACATCCAACAATGGACTTGCCACGGTGGATGTCACGTCGGTAAACTTCACTTTACCATCCTTTGTATCGTTCCGGTAAATTGAGCATGAGACGGCCTTTGGATAATTCCACGGAAACACACGACCCGCGACAAACAGGTCCAGGTCGCCATCATGATCATAGTCAATGGCACGAACACAGGATTTGCTGGTGAAATTTCGTGGCAGCGCTTCCATATCGAGCGTGAAATTACCCCTGCCATCATTGATATATAATTTATCTCCAAAGGCCGGTCCGTTCGGAATATTCCCATAACCACCAGCCGCTATATATAGGTCCAGGTCGCCGTCCCCATCGGCGTCAAACAAAAGAAGACCCATGTCGTCCCAGTGCTTGCTGCTTTCCTCCGGAAGGATCGCCTTGTCGACAAACCTGCCGTCCTTTTGCTGTAACAACAAGATGGTAGGGCTGGACCCCGACCCGCCAATAAAGATATCATCCAAACCATCCCCATTTACATCTCCGACAGCCATGGCAGGTCCGTATTCAGAAAACTTATGAGGTAATAGCTTCTGGATATTGAAGTCTATAAAATCCTTTTTACTGTCCTGATAGTGTATCCTGGCTGGATCTTCGACGGGTTGGAACCAAGCCTGACCGGCTGCCGTATGGGTGTCCCAGTGATAGGCTCCCGTAGCGGCATCATGCCGGACCGTCACCCTTTGATTGACCGCGACATTTAATAATGTCTGCATTTTCCCATCGGGCCATTTAACGACCATCGAGTCGATGCCGGATACTTTGCCCAACCCAAAATGGACCTCCACCGGCATGGTGGAAAGATATCCCCGATAAGGTGTTTGCTCATACGCCTGCTGTTTCCCGTCGTAATATATTTCGATCCAGGCGCCAAGACCATTTTTATTCAGGGAATCACCGACCAATTTCACCGTGAGGTAATTCGATGCATCGGAGGAATTATTCCTGTAAATAAAAGCCACATCATTGATATTATTTATGATAAGGTCCAGCTTGCCGTCATTATCCAGATCCGCATAAGCCGCCCCATTGGCAAAAGACGCTGTTGTCAACCCCCACTGATCCGAAACATCGCTAAATGTCGTATTCCCATTGTTGTGAAAGGCGTAATGCTCCAGCTTCACCTGCGGGATCTTACTCAACACCTCCTTCTTTGATTTATATGCGAATGCCTGCTCTCGAAATGCGATAAAGTCGTGATCCGTGATGTCCTTTGGATAACCATTTGTAACAATGATATCCCGAAAACCATCGTTATCAAAATCCTGGACCAGCGGCGCCCAGCTCCAGTCCGTCGAGGCAATACCTGACCAATAACCAATGTCTCCGAAGATCGGATCGCCGGCAGAATCCTTATTTTCAACCCGCGGACCCATATTTAATTGCAGCGTATTACGCACATATTGATACTGATATCCAAAAGAGTCGTTGTTGATATAATTCTGATAATTGTACCCCGGCATCAGCATTTTCTTCCTATAATTGTCCTCCGGGTCCATATCCATTTCCACCACATCCGAAAGACCATCGTTATTGATGTCGATCACATCCTGCCCCATCCCATTGGCAGAAGTATGCTTGAAATAGGTTGCCGCCTTGTCGGTAAATGTGCCATCATGGTTATTGATATACAAAAGATCATTCGAAAGAAAATCATTTGCCACAAAAATATCCTTCCAGCCGTCCTTGTTGAAGTCGGCAATGGTCGCACTATGACCATATCCCTCGATGGTGACACCCGCCTGTTTTGTGACATCCGTAAATACAGGATGATGAAGCTGGGCATTCCAGTCATTTCGATACAAACGACCGGTGCTTGGTGACGAGCCGTCCTTTCTTTTTGGCCTGTAGACGGAAGGGTTCCTATCGTCTTCCATTTCATTCACCGTAATATACAGATCGAGGTCGCCGTCATTGTCATAGTCAAAAAAGGTCGCCATCGTGGAAAATGACGCATCGTTCAATCCATATTCCCTGGCCATCTCCTTAAATACGGGAACGCCCTCCTTATTTACACCCTGGTTTACATAGAGAAGGTTTTCGCGCCTTTTTGGGTCCGGCAAAATGGTCGTACAGACATATAGATCGGGCAGACCGTCATTATTGATATCGACAACCGCAACGCCCCGGCACCATCGATTGTCACCATCCACTTTTGCGATGTCCGTGACATCTTCAAATTTAAAATCGCCCTTGTTCAAATACAGTTTGCAGGGCACCTGATTTCCCGTAAAATAAATATCCGGCAGACCGTCATTATTAAAGTCTCCGACGCCAACGCCGCCTCCATTATACATATTGGGAAGATCGAATGGATTGATCGAGTCGTTCTCGACGATGTGGTTATTGAAATGTATGTTGGAATACTCTGAAGGGACAAGTTGAAATACACCCTTATGTTCCTTACACGAAAGGATAAGAAGACACAAAAAACTTACAATAAAAATGGGATGACTTTTCATTCACAATCGGGTCTGGCCGGCACAGAGCGCCGGACGAATTTACAAAAAAAATAATGTGGATGGCCTATAGATATTAATAAATTAAGTAGCTTAGGGAACTCAAGACTTAAAAACACACACCATGAAAAAACTATTGTTTATTGCTTCCATCGCTGGATTGGCCTTCGCCTGTAACAATGCTGAAAAGCCGGCAACAACGTCCGACACCGCCGCCGCGGCCGCGTCCACCCCGGCACCCGCCAAGGATACGTCGGCTGCCGCAACGCAACTCGCCGCGTTGAAAGATGGACTGATGACGATGAAAGACGGCAAAATGATGATCGTCAAGAGTGGCGCCTGGACTGCTATGGACGCGGGCGTAACATGCACCAACGGCCGTAAGGTCGCTGTCGATGGGACAGTCTCAAAGGGAGATAAGAAGAGAAAAATGGAAGAAGGAATGATGATCGATAAAGACGGCCAGCTGATGGATAAAAATGGAAAACCAATGGATACCAGCGGCTGGGATTAGTAAAAATATTACACGATGACAAGGGCCAGGGCTAACATCCTGGCTTTTTTATTTTATCGCCGCATAGTTGCCGACATAGATCTTCGCATTCTTGTGAAAGGTTTGCCATGAATGCCAGAATTCATTGTATGATTGTACAGGGACAAGTCTTTTACCTTTTAGTGGTCCACCGATGCATAGCCCGTCCATATTCCAGCTCGAATGTGTATTTTCATCCACCAACTGGTCCTTGTTGTCGGAAGCGGCCCGGAAGCTCAGCGGCATACCATCTATCCGCCTGTCATATGCATGAAAGGAAGCCGAGTCATTTTCGATGGTCAATAATATCGGCATTTCATCCACCGAATCCTGGATGATCCGTCTTTTTAAAAGATCATTCCAGTCATAAGCCTTTGAAGAGTAATTATTCGCCACACCAACGATCCACGAATTGTGCTGCCAGGAACCATTATCCCTCCTTACCAGGTCACTGTGCATCGTGCCTTTGTCGTAATCTTCCAGCTTGAAATAACGATCCATAAACAGTGTATCCGGCTTCATCACCAGCGAATTGGGGTTTTGCCTGAGCCAGGCGTCCAGCGTCATTTGGGATGATGGGAATTCTTTCAATGCATACCCCTTTAACGGTCCCGTGATGGAGATACCCGTGGCCTGCTGCCACCAGCTCCCCGTTGTGGCATCTTCAAATACTGCATTGAAATGGTCCATTCCCACCAGACGGAATGACTCCTGTTTTCCATTGACCATCGGGCTGAATACACGTCCGGTCCTGCATACTGTACAGTAAGTAACCATTACCGGAGTGGTCCCCAGGGTGTCGATCACCTGGTGATGATAACCGATCAATTGGATGGGATAGGCCTTTGCATGGCCGTCGACGACCAGCCCGATCACCAGTTTCGACCTGTCCATGTCGGTGTCACTGGCGGCCGCGAAGTTTTTATTCACCGGCTGATAAAAGATCTTATCCGCCGGCAGTCGGAAATTAAAAGCAAAAAACACGAAGGCATAGGCTGCCAGGATCAATGGTAAAATAATCTTTTCCCATGTCCTGCCCTTTTTAAAAACGGCGACCAACGCAAAACCAGCGAGGACCAACACAAGGACCCTGATCCATACCACCGAGCGATCCAGCCAGTATGCATAAGACACCGTGTCGCTGACCTGACTACCAGGGAAAGGCATTAAAAAATAGACGTGCAATATTTCCGCAGAAAACAGAAGAAGAAGTGCTATAATAAAGAGTAAGCGCTTGGCAGCAATTCGTTTCACAGTCGTTTGGTCAATTATAAAGGTAATTTACGGAAAATTGGTGAAACGATGCAAAATCCCTAATTCGACTGTCAGAGACAGCGAATTAAAGTCAACCAAAAGCCGGGCGCAATGCCCGGCTTTAACTGGTCAACCTTTCGATCATTTGGATGATCTTCTTTCTCTCTTTTCGTAGCGAGTTGATCTCATTCTCCAGATAGGCGATACGTTCATCCTTGCCGCAGATCACCTGCGTGAAATGCTGCCGGGTGTTCTCTATCAGCTCCTGATAGTGCTCCTCCTTTCCGTCGGATACAGCCTCGTACCGGGTGCAGGAAAAATGAATGACGGGATCTTTTTCTGATAATAATTCTTCCGGGGGGACACCGAGCACATCTGCCAGCTTCTGCAGGCGCTCCGTCGTAAGCTTTGTCTGATTGTTCTCGATACGCGAATATGCGTTTTGACTGATCCCCAGTTTGCAGGCGATGTGAGCCTGCGAGTAGTTACGAAACTCCCGAAGGATCCTCAACTTTTGTCCATTCATACAGTGATACGGTTTGATTAGTTAATCACACGTTGAAATATGGACAGATTAGGGTTAAAAAAGGGGGAGTACAATCAGCAGATCGGAGATACATACGAAAAAATACGAATATTGGATTTACTTTATCTGTGAAGATGCTAAATTATCCGCGGCACGCATGATCTATCACTCTAAGCAATTGGTTATCCAGGGATTGTAAAGGAATTTTACGGTACATCACGATCTTGTGGTGCTGCTTGTAAAACTTCAGTTTATGAAAATGTTATAAATCTCTTCCCTGGAGAAAATCCAAGGTGGATGCGACAGCGTCAACGTATGTAATGTTGTTGGTGGAGTTGTATCCACTCTCGGCTGTCTGGGCGCTCTTTGTGCTTCCCTTACGATCGGCATCTCCGCAAGCACTGGCGGTTGCGGATGCGGCGGTACGAGCCTTGGCATCGGCATCGGCCTCCATATTTAATCTTCCGTTCTCTTATGGCAGGATGGTGATTGCTCCCCGTGGTCATCATCCTTTCTTTCCTTAATTAACACTTTATGAATCAATTAACCATCGAAGAACAGCCTTCAGCACCTTCCAGCTCATCCTTTTATACGCTTCATGGCGGCTGGCTGATCCTCGCCTGGTCCTTTATTTATATCTTTTCCGCCTGGTGGATCCGCTCATCGGTACTGACGGATGAGGTGTATTTAAACAGTGTGGGGGCCAACGCAGATCCTACCAAAGTCTATTCCATCATCGACCTGCAGCACCGGTTTGGCCCGTTGATCTACTCCATGGTACCTGTAGGTCTCCTGCTCAGGACAGCCGCCGTCGCCTTTTGTCTGCTCGCCGGTGCGCTCCTGGGAGGCCATAAATTATCATTCGGTACGGCATTCAAAATAGGCCTCTTCGCCGAGTCTGCTTTTGTAGCCTACGCTTTGCTAAAGCTGCTGCTGCTGGCCTTTTCCCACCCCGTCAGCCGGCTGCAGGACCTGCAGGAATTTGCTCCGCTGTCCTGGTATAGTATTATGAGCCCTGCCGCCGTCCCCCGCTGGTTGATGTATCCACTCCAAACGCTGAACCTCTTCGAAATAGCTTACTGGTTCCTGCTGGCCGCAGGCCTTCGTTATTTCCTCGGACAGCCGCTGGGAAAGATGCTTATCCTGGTACTAAGCACATATGGGATAGGTCTTTTAGGCTGGATCACAAGTGTCGAATTCCTGACGATCAATGCCTCTTAATAATTTTACCATGCAACGCAGATCACCCCGGCGCTTCCGATTGCAACAGGACCAGCACGATTGCGGTGTCGCCTGTCTCCGTAATATCCTGGGCTATTATCAGGCAGACCTGTCCGCAGAAAAGCTGCGTGAATGGAGCGGCGCAAGCGCGCAGGGAACTACACTATTAGGTCTGCATCAGGCAGCCACGCAGGCAGGCTTCACGCCGCAGGGGGCACAGGCCGGAAGTGTTGCGGATCTGCAGGAAGTACAATATCCATGTATCCTTCCTGTTACGATAAACGACTCCATGTTACATTATGTGGTCTACTATCCCGAGGAGAAAGCCTACCATCTCCTGATCGGTGACCCTGCGAAAGGATTGATCAGGATGAACAAGCAGGAGCTGGAAAAGATATGGACGACCCGGACGGTATTACTTTTAGAACCCAGTGCAAAACTGGCCCGCTGGCAGCGGCAGCGACAAAAAAAATTGAGCTGGTTGTGGCAAACGTTAAAAGAAGATATTCATTTGTCGTACACCGCTGTCATCATCGGCATCATCTGCGCCCTGCTCAACCTGTCCACCGCTGTTTTTTCACAACGGCTGGTCGATCATATCCTTCCCGGCCGGCGGCGTCAGGAGCTGTATATCGGGCTTGTATTGATGGGCCTGCTATTGATCATAAAAAGCCTTTTCGCCCGTGCACGTCAGTTTTTACTGATCCGTCAGGGCTATGGGTTTAATACAAGGCTCACCGGCAACTTTTTCAGGAGCATCCTCTACCTGGATAAGTTCTTTTTTGACAATCGGAAAACAGGCGACCTCATCGCCCGGCTGAACGATACACTACGCATACAGCAGGCCATGAGCTATATACTGGGTGAAATGTCCATTCAAGTTCTCGTGTTGCTCGCCACTCTTTTACTACTATTCGTTTACTCCTGGCACATCGGCGTTTTTTGTTTGCTCATGCTGCCTGTCATCTTTGGCATCGTAAAATATTTTGAAAAGCAGATCATTCTGGAACAGCGTTCGGTCCTGATAGCGCATGCGCGGAATGAAAGCAATTATGTAGACAGCATCCGTGGCATCCATACCATCAAGGTGATGAATAGGGAAAACCTGTTTGCCGGCATCGCCCGGGATATTTTTGGAGCTTTCCAGGGTGCGGTATGGCAATTGGGAAAGACACGGGTACGGTTCAGCACGGTCCTGGAAATAACAGCGGCACTTTTTGGACTGACCATCATTGCATGGGGCGCATTGAGCACGTTGAATGGTTCCCTGCACATGGGTCAGATGATCGCTATTCTGCAATTGTCGGGCTTGCTCATGACGACGGCTGTACAGGTGGCCCTGACCAACCTTCAGGTACAGGAGGCGGTGGTGGCGCTGGACAGGATGTATGAATTTACCATGTTGGAACCCGAATATGATCCCGGCCATGCGGACAGCGGCTCTCTCGAATTCCGGAAACTATCCATGCGGCAGGTGGGGTTCCGGCATCCGGGAAGAAAATTACTGCTGAAAGATATAACGTTGGAGGTGGGGAAAGGAGAGATCATTGCCATCGCGGGTGAGAGTGGGCAGGGGAAAAGCACTCTGCTCCAGATATTACAGAAATTTTATCCCGGCGAGGGGGGCGATATTTTTATAAACAACGCGGATTTCAGATCCATCGATGCGATGATGTGGAGAAAGATCATCGGTGTAGTGCCACAGGAAATAGTAATATTCAGCGGCTCCCTGCTGGCGAATATATGTTTGGATCATTCCCCGGAGCATGCTGATCAGGTGCCTCAATTCTGTCAGCGTTTTGGGTTTGACCGGTGGTTTGAGTCTTTCCCGCAAGGATATGCAACGATACTGGGTGAAGGAGGAGTAGCATTATCGGGAGGACAAAAACAGTTATTAGCCCTGGCCCGTTGTCTGTACGCAAGCCCTCAGCTGGTGCTATTGGATGAACCTACTGCCGCCATGGATGCCGCTACGGAACAATTCGTGATCGACGTCCTGCTGAGCTTTTCAAAACAGGCGGGCATGCTGATCATCTCCCACAAAGACTCGCTCACTGGCATGGCGGACCGGGTCTATCTGCTGGATAAAGGTGTTGTATCCCCCGTCCGGCAGAGAAGCTGTATTTTTACCCCATGACGAAAGAATTCTGGCGCAGCCTCCTGCCCCACGCCCTGGCCGTGTGTATCTTTTTGCTGGCTGCCTTCGCCTATTGCAAGCCGGCATTCGACCATCAGGTGCTTGTACAAGAGGATATCACACAATGGAAAGCCATGGCCCAAAGCTCTTTTGTCTACAAGGCCAGACATGGCGGCTTCCCCCTCTGGACTGAAAGCATGTTTTGCGGTATGCCCGCCTATCTCATCGCCATGGAAGCCCACTCCTTCGCACCTCATGGTTATGTCTACAACATCCTCACCCTCCATCTCCCTATCCCGGCCAATTTCTTCTTCCTGGCATGCATCTGTCTCTACTTCCTCACCCGGGCCCTCCGGGTAAACCCATATATCGGCATCATCACCAGCCTGGCCTATGCCTACGCCACGTACAACCCGGTGATCATCTCCGCCGGCCACGAAACAAAAATGCAATCCATCGCCATGCTGCCCGCCTTTATCGGCGGACTTATCCTTATTTACGACAAACGTTATGGCTGGGGCGCCGCCATGACGGCACTGGGCACGGCGCTCCTCGTCTCGGCCAATCACATGCAGATATTCTACTATGGGCTGATCATCGCAGCGGGAATGACCCTCGGCTACACCATCCGCTGGATCATCCACAAAGAGTGGAGACATCTCTTTCTAGCCCTGCCCCTCGCGGCTGGCTGTTTTCTGACAGGCGTCCTTTGCAATGCGGTCCTTATCTTCACCACCTCCGACTTCAGCAAGGCCACCATACGGGGCGGCAGCGAGCTTGCCGATGACCCCTCCGCCAAAAAAGGGCTTGGCACAGACTATGCCTTTAGCTATAGCCTCTACCCCAACGAATCCTTTGTCCTGATGGTGCCCAAAATATACGGCGGCAGCTCCGGACAGGAACTTCCCGAAGACAGGTCGAAGGCGGTTGCCGCCCTCCATAGCCTGCCTCGGCAGACAGCCGCACAGATACAACAGAACGACCTCCTCACCTGGTACTGGGGAGGCATCGGCAGTACCGCAGGACCCGCCTATGCAGGAGCCATCATCTGCTTCCTCGCATTGACAGGCATGTTCATCCTCGACAACAAACACAAATGGTGGATCGCCGCCACCTGTACCCTGGCCCTCCTCATGAGCTGGGGCGGCTATTTCCCGGGATTCAACGGGCTGCTGCTGAAATACCTTCCCATGTACAACAAGTTCCGCGCGCCCAGCGTCATCCTGGTCATACCGGTGTTCCTCCTCACGGTGCTGGCTGCCCTCAGCCTGCAACGCATACTCACTGGTGTACAGATTAAAAAATATTGGCAGGGGCTTGTAATTACAGCAGTGGTTTTCCTCGCCCTCACAGGCCTCTATTTCCACCTCGACTATACTACTTGGTTCGACCGGCATTTTCTTCAGCGTGCAGGCGATCAGGCAAAACCCTTTTTCGCCGGCCTCCGGGACGACAGGCGAACCCTCTTCCTCCACTCTCTGCTTCGAAGCCTGCTCTTTATCACAACCGCCGCCGTCCTGACAACACTCTATATAAAAAGTGCGGGGGTTGGTCCCGCCCGAAAGATAAAAAGCGGACTCCTGCTCATCACCATCGGCACACTGGTCTACATCGACATCATAGGCATCGACCTCCAGTATCTCAACAGCTCCAGCTACAAGCCAGCGGCCGGCTCCCCGGGCAACCAGGTCGCCACCGCAACAGACAGCCTCATCCTAAAGGATACAGGATACTACCGTGTGTTCGATCTGCGCTATGGTCCCGACTATACCCTCACCTATGGAGCCGCCACAGCCTGGTTCCACCGCACCATCGGAGGATACAACGCCGCCAAGCTCAGCATCTACCAGGACCTTATCGAACATCAATTGGAAAAGTATCCCCATTGCCAGCCCGCGATCGATATGCTCAATACCCGCTACCTCATACGCAGCGGCCCCAACGGGGATACCGTCATCCGCAATGAAGGCGCCCTTGGAGCAGCCTGGTTTGTCCGGGAGGTCACATTTGCCCCCGACGCCAAAACAGTAATGGAAGGACTTACCGCCTTGCACGCAAAAGACACCGCCATCCTGTTCGCTTCGGACAGCGAAAAGCTCGGACAGACCTACACCGCTCCGTCAGGCCCCGGCACCGACTCCATCCATCTCACCCTCAATAACAACGATGAGATGGTCTACCAGTCCTCCGGCAACCACGATAGCTTCGCTGTTTTCAGCGAGATCTATTACCCCCGGGGATGGAAAGCCTATATCGACGACAAGGAAACCCCCATCTTCCGGACCAACTATGTACTGAGAGGAATATCCATTCCCAAAGGCCGGCATACCATCCGCTTCGTCTTCCGCCCCCGCTCCTTCTACCTGGGTGAAATTGTCCAAAGTATAGCTGGATATTTGACCTTAATTCTTATCTTATCAACGGTTTATATAAAAAGAAAAAGAATATTTAATCCAAAAACCTTCTAATTTCGTACGTACGCCTGTCATCCCTTTACCGAAGAATTTATGTCCGGACAACGAGCTTCCGGCCCGTTAGTGACATTTTAAATTTCTTCCCATGTGGTATGACAAATGGATTGTCCAGAACAAGTTCCCTGATCCGCTGCTCCGGCAAGGCATCCGGCGCCTCCTGCGGCAGCGCCTGATAGAAGAGGATAAAGGTGATCCCGAAGCGCAGCAGACCCATCTGTCACTTCTCATCGACCAGCTAAGATCCTCCCCCATTGCCGGGTATCCCGAACCTGCCAACGGGCAGCACCATGAGCCGCCTACCGCCTTTTATCAATATTGCTTTGGAAAATATCTCAAATACTCCTGCTGCTACTGGGACACGGATACGACCGATCTGGACACAGCCGGGAAAAAGATGTTTGAGCTCACCTGCCAGCGGGCAGCTCTCAGGGACGGTCAAAAAGTGCTGGAGCTGGGCTGTGGGTGGGGATCACTGTCCTTTTATATGGCGGAAAAATATCCTGCCAGCCAGTTCACGGCTGTATCCGGCTCACGGACACAAAAAGAATATATCGACGGACAGATCCGAAGCAGGGGCCTGCACAATCTGCGGGTAATCACAGCCGATATGAACCATTTCGGCGCCCGGGAGAACACCGGCGAATCCCCGGAAGCGTCCTCCCGGGCGGGAGGCGTCGAAGCCCACACCTTCGACAGGGTAATATCCGTGGAAATGTTCGAGCATATGCGCAATTATCAATTGCTTCTGAAGAAGATAGCCGCCTTCCTCCGGCCGGACGGCAAGCTCTTCGTACACATGATCACGCATCACAAATATGCCTATCTCTTCGAAGCAAAGGACGAATCCGACTGGATGAATAAATATTTCTTTACAGGCGGTATCATGCCCAGCGACCACCTGCTGTTCTATTTCAACGACGATATGGTGATAGAAAAACACTGGCAGGTCAGTGGACGGCACTACGGGCGGACGGCCGAAGCCTGGCTGCAGAATATGGACCACCACCGCGCTGAGATCATCCCCCTTTTCCGGCAGACTTTTGGAGAACAGGGAGCCAGTCAATGGTGGGCGTGGTGGCGGATGTACTTTATAACCTGCGCCGAGCTATGGAATTACAGGGATGGTAAAGAATGGATGGTCAGTCATTACCTGTTTCATCCCACACACAAATAAGGGCCGCAATACCTACCTTTGTGTCGATGAAAGCCATTTTGATCACACGTACAGGTGGACCCGAAGTTCTCGAGATACAACAATTGCCTGCCCCGGTGCCCGCGCCAAATGAAGTATTGATAAGGGTTACAGCCGCAGGGCTCAATCGTAGTGATATTTATTCCCGCACCTCATCCTCATACGGCAGTAAGGACAAGCTGGCCATACCCGGCCTGGAAGTTTCCGGATATATAGAAGCCTGCGGCCCCCATGTCACCCGCTGGAAAAAAGGCGACCCCGTCTGTGCCCTCGTGACAGGCGGAGGTTACGCGGAATATGTCACCGCCCCCGAAGGACAGTGTCTCCCCGTCCCCAATGGGATCAGCATGGAAGAGGCCGCCGCCCTGCCCGAGACGGTCTTTACCGTCTGGATGAATGTATTTCAAACAGGCAGACTGCAGCCGGGAGAGAACCTGCTCGTACACGGAGGCAGCAGCGGCATCGGCGTCACCGCCATTCAGATGGCCACGGCACTGGGCTCCCCCGTATATGCCACGGCCGGCACCAATGATAAATGCCGCTGGTGCGAGACCCTGGGCGCCGCCCGCTGCATCAACTACAAACTGGCCGACTTCGAGGCGGAATTGAAAAATACAGGCATGGACGTGATACTGGATATGACGGGAGGAGACTTTACCGCCAAGAACATACGACTGCTCAAAGACAACGGCAGAATGGTATTTATCAACGCCGTACGCGGCAACAGCGGGATGATCGACATCGGCGAGATCATGCGCAAACGTCTTATGTTGACAGGCAGCATGCTCAAACCCCGGGACACGGCCTTCAAGTCGGCCCTGGCGGCGGAAGTGGAAAAGCATGTCTGGCCCCTCGTGACAAAAGGTCTCATAAGACCCTTTATCTATAAAGTATTCCCGCTGAAAGAAGCCGCCGCCGCACAGGCGTTGATGGAAAGCAACGAGCACGTTGGCAAGATCCTTCTGAGAGTTAACCAATTTTAAACTCCGGCTCATGCTTCACGGGAAAATTGACGGAGCTGGCAATAAAACAAAGTTTATTAGCCTCATGATGCAATTCCCGCGCACGCTCGACCCGGGCGGCGTTTGTAATGGTGATCACGGGACGCAAGGTCACCTCTCTAAAATACCCGCTGCCATCCTCTTTCTCCATCATGATCCCTTCAGCCCTGTCCTGGTAGTCGACAACAACAATGTCATTGACCGAACACAGATGCAGGTACCACAGCATATGACAGGACGACAACGAAGCAACCAGCAGTTCCTCCGGATTGTATCGCGAAGGATTCCCCCGGAAGGAAGGGTCGGATGAACCGGGCAGGTCCGGCTTGCCCGCAACGGAAAAGATATGATCCCTGTCATAGCCCCTGTAGCTGGCCGTCCCTTCCCCCTTATTACCCGTCCAGGTGAGGTTAGTGGTGTAACGATGTGTTTTTTCCATGGGATAAAGGTAGCTTTACGGCATGAATAAATTATGCCTGTTGTTATTGGTATTACCCTATTCCCTATTTTCCCAGACACCCGCCTTTACCGTCGTCCCCCTGGGTGTAAAGGGAGGTCTCGATGAAAGCAACCTCTCCGCATACATGGTGGCCCCCGAAGGAAGCAGCGATTATATATGCCTGGATGCAGGCACGCTATACACAGGTATCCAACGGGCGGTGGACGCTGGCATATTCCACCTTCCCGTCAGCAAGGTGCTAAGACAAAATATAAAGGGTTATCTCATCTCCCACCCCCACCTGGACCATGTGGCAGGACTGATCATCAATTCCCCGGACGACACCGCCAAGACCATCTATGGAATGCCTTATACCTTAAAAGTGCTGGAAGAAAAATATTTCACCTGGGCGGCATGGGCCAATTTCGGGGACGAAGGCGAAGCCCCGGTGCTAAAAAAATATCACTACGCCACCATAGAGGCCGGTAAGGAATTTCCGTTGACAGGCACTACAATGACAGCTACGGCGTATCCCCTGAGCCATGGCGGCTCCTACCAAAGCACCGCCTTTTTGGTACGCAGCGGAGATGCCTGTTTACTCTATTTAGGGGACACCGGCGCCGACACCATCGAACATTCGGGCAGGCTGGCCGCATTATGGCAGGTTGCAGGCCCACTGATCAAAACAGGTAAGTTGAAGGCCATCTTTATAGAAACCTCTTTCCCCAATTCACAACCCGAAAAGACGCTCTTTGGACATCTTACTCCTCGTCTGTTGATGGGAGAGTTGAACAGGCTGGCCGGTGTGGCAGGGACAAAAGCATTGAATGATTTCCCCATCGTCATCACCCATCGCAAACCTTCGGGCGATCAGGAATCTATCATAAAACAGGAGCTGGAAAGCTATAATCCACTGCGCGTAAAACTTATTTTCCCCGATCAGGCAAGCCGCCTCGGGTTCTGAGGAAATGGTCGTCATCGTCCTCATCGCTGTCCTGGTCATCCCTTGTCTCTTCCGTCCCCTCAAACGCATTGGCTGACCCATTGGATATAGCTTCTTTTTTCTTGATGGGCCTGGTCTTCTTCTTCATACTACCGCATTTTAACTACAGCGCATGCAAATCCTGCACCAGTGAGCCAATGACAGCCCGTGGACAGGTATCAGATTATTTGAAATCCACATACATATCCTGAAAGTTCAGGACCATCTCTTCGAATTGCCCCATAAGGTCCTGACCCAGATTGCCATAAAACTTTTCATTCAGATTGGGGATGGGATCCTTGTGCACAGACACCTGTTTCAACGTGGCCATCTTGCTCCCGACCCTGATGTTAAAATTCTCCAGCGTATACACCTCTTTTTCGACAACTCCCCCCGCGCCGCCAAGCTTGATGGTAGAAGCCTTGCCCTGCCGCATTATATACTCCTTATGCCGGCGGAAATAATTGTCGAAAATGTCCGACGTCGTAGCCCCCGTGTCGAATTTAAAGCCAACCGTATCCCCATCCGCAATGGCGTTTACCACAGGGTCGAGCCCGTCCAGCGCCATATTGTGCAGGGAGGAAGGATGCGGCTCGGCAGGTATGGTCATGGTCCCGTTCCGACGGATATGTATCTCCCGCCACTGGGCTATGACAGGATAGCCTATAATTATGGGCAGGGACAAGTCTATCGGAGCAATATACAGCACCTCGTCTGGCATCACCTGGAATACGACGTTCTTCATCAGGATATTGTTGATACGAAGACTGTCCGCGACTCCCAGGCTGCACTTGAAACGCTGTCCCGTAATACCGGAGTTCTCATCATAGGAGACATTCAGCATCCGCACCCCCACCTTCTTTGCGTAGGTTGCCGAAATGCTGGATATATTCGCCCGCGTGTCGAATATAGCTAAAAAGGTGCTGTCTCCCTTTCGAACAGGTACTTCCATCAGCCCCACTTTATTTTTTGTCCAGGGAATGGTCTGATCTCCCGGGATTATCGCCTCCTGCGGAGCCACTTTGGACAAGGCATTCGTGATAATGGCCGTATTCTTTACATCCGCATAGGTGGCGCTGTCCAAGGCATGCCGGTAGTCCTCGATAATATGATTGTCGGCCTTGGCAGCAAGCTTATATTGATAGGTCTTGAAATAGTTATCCTCGGCCAGCAATAGCAAACGGGCTATCATCGAGTCCGGCATATCGCTTTTATCATTATCCAGCAATAAATTTATCGTGCGTTCCGAAGCGGCGTTCCTATTAAAGACGTTGTCAAGGCAGGCAGAAAAATAACGGTCCTTAATACCATCGATATTTATTTTCCTGTTTTGATCCATTTTGTCCCTTAGTCTGAAATATTCCTTCTGGTCTAATAAAGATTGATACTCTTTTTCCAGGGCCGGAGCCGAAGGATTACGACAGGAAAAGCAAAAAATCAACAAAAACAGTGGATACAACTTTTTCATAATATGATTTCAGGGTTAATATTTGATAAGAACAGGCTAAATTACGGGCAACTTCCGGGTCAAATTAGTCGTTTTTTAGCAGAGACTAAACCACTAAGGGCCCGAAACTGTTAAAGTTCAAACATCGTGATCATGTCAGAGAGAAAAATAACCTCCACCAACTATCGCAATCAGGCCTATCTGGAAGAAAAATGCTCCCTCAACGAGCTGCTTGATCTTGTAAGTAAAAGATGGTTTACCGACGTATTGTTTTGTATCGAAGAAGGCAACAATCGCTTCAAACTGATAAAGGACGACCTGAAATATATCAGCGATACCATTCTGTCCGACAGGTTGAAACTCCTTGAAAAATACGGATTGATCACAAGGACCGACTACGACGAGATCCCCCCAAAGGTTGAATACGCCCTTACGGACAAGGGGTCGGAATTGTCGGAATTGCTGGACCTGATGTGCCAGTTCAGCGAAACCATCATCCCTATACCCTCAAAAACACTTTCTTCTTATACAGAAAATACAGCAGCGCCCATTTGACGGCCAGGAAGCAGAACACCCATGTAAAAGCATTCCAGGGCTCGCCCACCAGCTGATTGAACCACATAAAAAATCCATCTGTGGCATACTTCCAGTTGATAAATCTGCTGGACATATATATAAGGATGGAATTCATGCCTATCACCGAAAAGAAAAAGGCCCACTTCCTATGCCCCAGTACATCGATGATGTAGTAGAACAAGGAGAGGAACAACAGGCTAAGCCCACCTGCTAACAGGACAAAGCTGCTGGTCCAAAGATTCTTGTTGATGGGGAATACGATATTCCATATAAGCGCCGCCGCCACAGAAAGGGCACCGGCAATGGCCATACGCACCGCCTTGGTCGATGGCGTCAGCGGAGTGTTCCTCAATAGCTGTCCCGTTAGTATCCCCATCAGCCCCGTGCCAATGGCAGGAATAGTGGATACCAGACCTTCGGGGTCGTGGATGACCAGGTAAAGATGACCGGGTATGATATTTCTGTCGATGTAGCTGGCAAAATTTCCTTCCATAGTGAGATCACCCATGGGATGTCCTGGCGCCGAATTGAACAACAGCAGTAGCCAGTACCCGATAAGCAATCCCGCGAACCAGATCATCTGTCCTCTTTTTTGCGTATACAGGTAAATGATATTGGCAAACATATATGCCAGACCGATACGTCCCAGTACGCTGGGGAATCTTATTTCGGACAGCGGATGTATCTTTAATCCATTGTTGTAAATGATCCCCAGTATCACCAGGGTCAGCCCCCTGCGAACCACCCGCCACAGCAGCTTTTGACGCTGCACCCCTTTCTCCAGGTCCCTGCCTACCGAATACGGTGTCGCTACACCCGCGATAAAAAGGAACAGTGGAAAAATAAGATCATAGAAATGAAACCCATTCCACTTGGGATGATCGAACTGGTCCGACAGCGTCTCCCAAAAAGGGCTGCCTGTGATCTTGGCCAGCACGTGAAAGATCTCCTCTCCACCGATGATCCAGAACATATCCAGACCACGTAGAGCATCCAGCGAATACAGTCGTTGAGGGGAAGTTGCGGTAGTTGTTGGTTGAGCCATAACAGGATGAATAAAATTATAGGGACGCTTGGTCCCATTCTGTGAATATACTGATTTTAACATCCTTTTTACACAATTCTGGACGCTGTTGCACCAATACCCGCATTTGTAGAAAAAAAGGGCCATGCAGCAAGGGTTTCAGCCTGATCCCAGGCAGTGGCAGGGTTATTGAACCTGTAAGTATGATCCGATTTACTCACTAAAATGAAAGTTATGAAGAAGATCATCATTGGCTTTTGTTTATTGTCGGCAACGACGTTCACTTACGCCAACAACAGGTACACACCCGAACGGAGAGTGCCACTGCATGTAGTGGAATCTTTCCATAAGGGCTATCCGGATGCTACCGCAGTACATTGGACATATACGAATGGAAGATGGAACGCTAATTTCCACAAAATGGATGGTAATAGAGACATGAATGCATGTTATAACTCTAAGGGGCATCACATCGACTCGCGATATGCACTGGCGCCGGCGGCCGTTCCTACGAAAGTAGTTGAACAGGTAGATGTAAGATATCCCGGACAGTATGAACATCATTACACCAAGATTGAAAGACCAATGAAACGCGACCTGTATAGGGTCCGCGTGAGAGAACAGGGTGTCTATAAGACCCGCTACATGGACAGTCATGGCCATGAGAGGGATTATGCAAGTCGCTAACTTATGCACCTTATTCTATGAAGGTCCCCGGGATGTCCGGGGATTTTTTTTGCTGTTTTATTTCAAAGTATTTGGAAATACAAAGATTTTTATAGAGCTTAGTGTATTACTTAACTAGTACACTAAAATACTATTCATGGTAAGCATCCGGGATCTTAGCTTTTCCTACAAACGCAAAACCGTATTTAAAGGGTTGGATCTCAATCTACAACCTGGCCATATCTACGGCTTGCTGGGAAGGAATGGCACAGGCAAATCCACCCTGCTGCGCAACATAGCGGGCTTCCTTTTCCCCCGATCCGGCCGGATAGACGCCCTGGGGTTCGATCCACGCCGCCGGCAGCCTGCCTTCCTCCAACAGGTATTTCTTTTACCCGAAGACTTCTATCTACCCCCTATTCCGATCAGCCGCTGGATAGAGCACACAGCCAGTTTCTATCCTCTTTTCAACATAGACCAATTCTACAAATACACCACGGGATTCGACATCCCCATGCAGGGCAGCATGCAGGAAATGAGCTATGGCCAGCAGAAAAAGCTGCTCATCAGCTTTGCCCTCGCCGTCAACTCCCCTCTCCTGCTGATGGACGAACCAACCAATGGTCTTGACATCCTCAGCAAAAGCCAGTTCCGCAAGATCATCGCAGGCGCCGTGGATGAAAAGAAATGTATCCTCATCAGCACTCACCAGGTCAAGGACCTGGAAAACCTCATCGATCGCATCCTTGTCATCGAAGAAGGCAGGATACTCTTCGACCAGACCATAGACGCCATTGCGCAACGATTGAGCTTTACGCTGTCCTTCGACCCCGAAGACACGGCCCGGGCCTTTTACAGCGAGAGTTCCTTAAAAGGCAATGCACTCGTGCTGCCCAATACGGAAGGAGAAGACAGCAGACCGGACCTGGAGATGCTCTACAAAGCCATCATATTGGAAGGAGAAAAAGTAAATAGACATTTTCAGGAACCGCCTCCAGCGGTTCGTCCATAACCGAGCCTTTGGCGAAGGCCTACAAACATTAAACTCATAGAGATGAACCAAACCTTTAGCTTCCCAAGATGGCAGATGCTGGTAGCCAGTCACTGGGCAGAACATCGTAAACGCTATCTGCTGTCCCTGCTGGCCGTGGGGGGGTTGATGGCAGTCTGGTACGGCTTCCTGGTGCTGATCGATCATTTCGGACCTATCAACCTGTTCATTCAGTATGCCACCTATTACTGCGGCCTTTTTTTAGTGGGATGCTTTTACGCAAGCACCATCTTTTCCGAATTGGGCAGCAAGTCACGGGCCATACAATATTTGTCCCTACCCGCCAGTCACCTGGAGAAACTATTGTGCGGTATCCTCTTTGGCGTGGTATTTTTCTTTATAGCCTTTACCATTGTCTTCTACATGGTGGACATTCCCATGGTCTCGCTGGCCAACCGCATCATTGCCAGTGAAAAGCAGCACTGGCCCAACAGCTTCCTGCCCATCGGCAGCGTCGGTGTGCTCAACATCTGGAACAACGGGTGGGCGCCTATAATCGACAGAAAATATCATTTCTTCCTCTTCGCCTACTTTGCCATCCAGTCCGCCTTTTTGCTGGGCTCCGTCTATTTTGCCCGCTGGAGCTTTATAAAGACAGTCGTGTCGCTGGTGGCGTTTTGGGTGATATTTATTCTGTACGTTCAAAAAGGAATTGCAGAGCATCTCCCGGATGGCTGGCACGGTCATGATCTTGTACGCTGGTCAAATAACACGGAGAATGGAGCGCTCGCCAGCCTGGTCGTTCTACCAGGTATAATGGAAAGGATATTCATCTTTTTGATGCAATACAGCATACCCCCTATATTCTGGATCATCACCTATTTCCGTCTGAAAGAAAAAGAAGTGTAAGTCATTATGCAATTCAGAGAATCACAAAGCATATACCTCCAGATCGCGGACTATGTCTGCGAAAAGATCCTGCTGAAGGAATGGGTAGAAGACGAACGCATACCCTCCGTAAGGGAATTGGCCGTTCAGTTGGAAGTCAATCCCAACACGGTCATGCGTACCTACGAATTCCTCCAGCAGCAGGAGATCATATACAACCAGCGGGGGATTGGTTTCTTTACCTCCGCCAATGCCATCAGGCAGGCAGCGAACTACAGGAAACAGGTATTCATCGAAAAAGAGCTGCCCCAGGTATTCCGCAGCCTCTATCTTTTAGGTATGAACCCGGACGAGCTGCAGCCCGGATACGAACAATATAGAAAACAGTTTTTTTCATAACAATTGCGGACCGCGGTCCCTGCACAACATTGATTTATGAAGACCAGCGATAAATTATTACTGACATTGGCCCTGGCGATACTGGGCGTCTTCGGAGCCATCAATCTTACGCTCTACGCCCGGATGAAGTCGGGACATATAAAAAATATGTACTCCCGTGACGGATGGACCCGCTCGTATGAAGGCAGGGCCCCGTCAAAGATCACGCTACAGGGCAATATCAATGTCACGCTGATACCCTCGGACAGCTTCATCGTAGAGGTACAGGAAGAGGCCGCCGCCAAAGTCCACTGCCGGCTGTCGGGGGACTCCATGATAGTAAGCAGCGAAGACACCCTGCCCCTCAATCCGCATACCCTCTTTCAGAATTACAGCGATCGTCCCTGGGTGTCGATCGACATGCCTTCCACCGTAAGCCTTGTCCGTACGGAAGGACAGCTCGCCCTGTTCAGGGGCGCCTTAAAGCCAGGGGACCTGCACCTCAACATCCAGGCCGTCAACAGCCAGATCTGGCTGGGAGAGACCTATGGCATGGAGGGCGCCGTCTATCCTACCTACTATTATGACACCGTATCCGTACAGGAGATCAACAGCAACCTGTTCGTGCTTAACAACGCCGAGATCAACGGACTTTCCGCCAACCTCGATTATCAGTCGGAACTCAACGATTTTAAGGGAGCATTCGGCTCCCTCCATCTACAATATGCGCCACAGTCCAAGATCAATATCAAAGGCGCGACCCTTGATAAACTAAAGAAATAGTCATGTAAGTCATTCCACCATAAAATTTTATTATGCAACTAGTCATTCGGGGTCTTTCCAAGACCTACAAGGGCGGCGTACGCGCTCTAAAAGACGTAAACCTCACACTCACCAACGGTATGTTCGGGCTCCTGGGACCAAACGGCGCCGGCAAATCCTCTCTCATGCGCACCATCGCCACCCTCCAGGAGGCCGATGAAGGCACCATCTTCCTCGACGGCCTGGACGTCCTTCACAACAAGACGGAGGTCCGGAAATTACTGGGCTATCTCCCACAGGAATTTGGCGTATACCCGCGTATCTCCGCCGAACAGATGCTGGATCATGTGGCCCGTCTGAAAGGCGTACAACAGACAGGTGAAAGAAAGGAACTGGTAGGAGAACTTCTCAACAATGTCAACCTTTATAAAGACAGAAAGAAAAAACTAGGCACCTTCTCCGGAGGTATGAAACAACGCTGGGGCATCGCACAGGCCCTCATCGGCCAGCCAAAGCTGATCATCGTGGACGAACCCACCGCCGGTCTCGACCCCGCCGAACGCAATCGGTTTTATAATCTGCTTAGCCATCTGGGTGAAAACACCATCGTCATCCTCTCTACCCACATCGTCGAGGACGTCAGCACACTCTGCTCCCGGTTTGCCATCATCTGCCAGGGAGAAGTATTGTACAGCGGCGAGCCCGACAAGGCGATGGGGGAAATGCAGGGACGTATATACAGTAAAATGATCCGGAAAGAAGATATTATCCGCTACCAATCCAGCTACCCTATCCTTTCCACACAGTTAAAATCCGGCGAGCTCTATATCCGCATATTGTCGGACAACGATCCTTCCGATGGGTTCAGCCCCGCCGAGCCCAACCTGGAGGACGTCTATTTCAGTCATATCTCTCAAAAGATGGATGTAAATACCTTATAAATCTTTTCCCATGTTCCTGCAAATATTCCTCTTCGAAATCAAATACCGGCTCCGCCGGCCCGCCTTTTATCTGTTCTTTTTCTTCGGATTGATCTTCGCCATATTGAACTTCGCCAACGGCGCCGTTCCTCTCATCGAGAAAGAGTTTGTAAATGCCCCCGGCGTGCTGGCCATCTTCTCCTCCGCCGCCAGCATCTTTCTCATGCTGGTAAGCTCGTCCATCATGGGTGTCCCTCTTTATCGCGACATCGAACACAATACAAAGGAATACTATCTCTCCTACCCCATCACCAAGGCAGGCTACTTCTGGGGCAGATGGCTGGGTTCTTTTCTCTTTGTCGTACTGGTCAGCATCGGTGTGCTGCTCGGCGCCTGGCTGGGTACGCACATAGGGCCCGCATTTGATCTAAGATCAGCCGAAAGCTATGGACCCAATCATTTTTACAATTACCTCCATCCCTTCCTTACCCTGATATTGCCGAACATGTTCTTCACTTCGGCCCTCTTCTTCGGACTGGTAGCCGTCTTCAAGAACGTAAAGGTCATCTATAGCAGCGGACTCTTTCTTTTTTTGGGTTATATCATCGCCAATTTTTTCCTCAGCAATATCAACAACCCAAAGGTGATCTATCTCACCGACCCATTCTTAATGAATGGTCTTCGTGCCGCCACCGCGGGCATGTCGGCCCAGCAACTGAACAGCTCCGTAATACATATCGAAGGCCTGATGCTCACCAACAGGATCATATGGGTCTCCGTTGGCGCCGTCATACTGCTGCTGACGTACCTGCGCTTCAGCTTCGAACGTTTTTTCTCCGGCAACCATGGACGACGGATCATCGCCCCGGAAAACCCTCCTCCCCGTACAAGTCTTCAATCCAAATTCCGTCGCGTTGACATCATCCTGAACAAAACCTGGCATCGTAAAACCTGGCTCAGCCTCACCCGCATCGAGCTGCTCAATATCATCCGCGACAATTATTTCTGGATCATCCTCTCCGGCGGCCTGATCTTTCTATCCTTCGTATTCTATCACGGTCCCGGCGGCTACTGGGGTTGGGATTATCCCCGCACGGTCTTCTTTATGGACGTATTCGGCAACGTCTTTAGCTACTTTGTTTTTTTTATCATCATATTTTATACGGGCGAGACAGTGCACCGGGAAAGAATAACCCGCTACGCCTATATCAACGATGCCCTGCCGCCGCCCACCTGGGTGTTGAATCTCTCCAAGTTCACCAGTCTCTGCTGCCTCGCGGCTTTTCTGGCCATCGTTCCTGTTCTCCTCGGCATTGGTGTACAGCTCGCAAAAGGCTATTATCAATTCAACTTCCCCCTCTACAGGACGGCCTTCTTTTCCTACCTCCTGCCACAGATGCTGGAGATGGCCCTCTTCTCCTACACCGTACACCTCCTGGTGAACAACAAGTTTGCCGGCCACGCCGTAGGGATCACGGTCTGGGTAGTAATGGTGCTGCTGCAGCAGTTCAATTATTTCGAATACAACCTCCTCCTCTTCGGACATACTCCCATGGCCATGTTCACGGACATGGACGGCATCGGCCACATGCTAAGACCCCTCCTTTGGTTCCA
>Ga0105237_10001935_pt1 | contig 26401 bp, 21 predicted proteins | sample KBSC24metaG_FD_81520 | JGI IMG/M metagenome (GOLD analysis project Ga0105237, IMG submission 81520) | Corn rhizosphere microbial communities from Kellogg Biological Station, Michigan, USA - KBS C2-4 metaG | ecosystem: Host-associated > Plants > Roots > Rhizosphere > Soil | place: Michigan, USA...
CTTCTCCCATGCCTCGCCCTTCACGCCGCGCCCGCCCCAGTGGAGCTTGAACAGCACGTGGGTGTCGAGGTGGTGGTAGAGGGCGTCCATGTCGACGTCGACCTCGCGGCGGCCCCAGAACGGCGGGTCCGGGATCGGCGTGTCGGTGCGGGCCGCTGAGCGCACCGAGCTGTCGCCCGTGTCGCCCTGCTCGGGCTCGGGGCCCTTCTCGCGCAGCTTCTTCGCCGCCTCCTGCGTCTTCGACACGAGCGTCTCGCGCTTGTCGGTGACGACGATCTGGTCCATCTTGGCCAGTCCCTCGAAGGCGTCCTTGCAGTAGAAGACGCCCGGCGTGTAGATGGCGTCGTCCTCGCGGCCGTGCGGGTACAGCGCGCGCAGCCCGAAGTCGCGGTTGATCGCCGCGCCGCCGATGAGGACGGGGAACTCGAGGCCCTGCTCGTGAAGCTCCTGGATGCACATCGGCATCTGCTTGGAGGTCGAGACGAGCAGCGCGCTGAGGCCGATCGCCGTCGCGTCGTGCTCCTTGGCGGCCTCGAGGATCGTCTGGATCGGGACCTGCTTGCCGAGGTCGACGACCGTGTAGCCGTTGTTCGTGAGGATCGTGTTGACGAGCGACTTGCCGATGTCGTGCACGTCGCCGAACACCGTCGCGAGCACGACGGTGCCCTTGGTGTAGCCCTCGATCTTGTCGAGGTATTTCTCCAGCTGCGCGACCGCGCGCTTCATCACCTCGGCCGACTGCAGCACGAACGGCAGGATCAGCTCGCCGGCGCCGAACTTGTCGCCCACCTCCTTCATCGCCGGCAGCAGCACGTCGTTGAGCGTCGGCACCGCGCCGATCTTCTCCACGCTGCGGTCGATCTGGTCCTCGACGCCGTCGCGGCGGCGGCGCAGGATGTGAAAGTGCAGCGCCTCCTCGGGCTCCATGCCCTCGGTCGGGTCCGCGGCGCCCGCCGGGCCCTCCTGCTCGCCCTTTGACTCGAAGTGCTCGATGAACTTCTCCAGCGCGTCCTCGCGACGGTTGAACACGAGGTCGTCGGCGAGCTCGCGCTCGGCGTCGGGAATCTCCGAGTACGGCGTGATGTGGTTCGGGTTGACCATCGCCAGGTCCAGGCCCGCGGCGACGCAGTGGTGCAGGAAGACCGAGTTGAGCACCGCGCGCGCGCCCGGCGAGACGCCGAAGGACACGTTGGAGACGCCCAGCGAGGTCTTCACGTGGGGGATCTCCGCCTTGATCGCCTCGATGCCCGCGATCGTCTCCACGGCCGACGGGCGCCACTCCTCGTCGCCGGTCGTCAGCGTGAAGGTCAGGCAGTCGAAGATCAACAGCTGCGGGTCCATGCCGTGCTCCTCGCAGCACAGGTCGCGGATGCGCTTGGCGATCTCGACCTTGCGCTGCGCCGTCTTGGCCATGCCGACCTCGTCGATCGTCAGCGCGATCAGCGCCGCTCCATGAGCCAGCGCGAGCGGGACGACGCGGTCGAGCTTGTCGCGCCCGGCCTCGAGGTTGACCGAGTTGACGATCGCACGCCCGGGAACCTGCTCCAGCGCGCGTTCGATCACCTCCGGCTCGGTCGAGTCGATCTGGATCGGCGCCGGCTGCGTCAGCGAAACCTTCTTGGCGACCAGGCGCATCTGCTCGTCCTCGTCGGTGCGCTCGGTCAGCGCGACGCACAGGTCGAGCACGTGCGCGCCGCCGTTGACCTGGTCCTCGGCGATCTGCACGAGCCCGTCGTAGTCGTCTGCGAGCAGCAGCTCCTTGGCCTTGCGCGAGCCCTGCGAGTTGACGCGCTCGCCGACCATCGTCGGCGCCGGCTGCTGCTGCAGCGGCGTCGCGGCGATCATCGAGGAGAGGTGCGGCGCTCGCGGCGCCGGACGCGCGCCGACGGGCCTCCCGGCTACGCGCTCGGCGATCGCCGCGATGTGCGCGGGCGTCGTGCCACAGCAGCCGCCGACGATGCCCACGCCGTAGCGCTCGACGAACTCCTTCAGCGCTTCGGCCAGCGGTTCGGGCTGCTCGGGAAAGATCGTCTCGCCGTCGGGGCCCTGCAGCGGCAGGCCGGCGTTGGGGATGCAGGCGACGGGAACGGGGCAGAGCTCTCCGAGGAAGCGGATCGCGTCGCGCATGTCCTCGGGCCCGGTCGAGCAGTTCAGGCCGATCACGTCGACCTTCAGCGCCTCCAGCGTCGTCAGCACCGAGGAGATGTCCGTGCCCAGCAGCATCTTGCCGCCGTTGGGCAGCAGCGACACCGAGGCGTGGATCGGCAGCGCGCGACCCGTGCTCTGAAACGCCTCGCGCGCGCCGAAGATCGCCGCCTTGACCTCGAGGATGTCCTGTGCGGTCTCGATGATCAGCAGGTCGGCGCCGCCGTCGATCAGCCCGGCGGCCTGCTCGGAGAAGACCTCGACGAGCTCTGAGAAGCGGATCTGCCCGAGCGACGGGTCCTCGGACGCCGGCAGAAAACCCGTCGGGCCGATCGAGCCGGCGACATACCGGTCCTCGCCCGCAGCCTTGCGTGCGATTTCCGCTGCCTTGGTGTTGATCTCGACCGTGTGATCGGCCAGGCCCCACTCGCCCAGCTTGATTCGCGAGGCCTGGAAGGTGTCGGTCTCGAGCACTTCAGCGCCGGCGTCGAGCATCGAGCTGTGCACGCCCTCGATCACGTCCGGGCGGTTGAGCACGAGCGCCTCGTGGCACTTGCCCTGCAGGCCGCCGTAGTCCTCGGCTGTCAGCTCGAACTGCTCGAGCGTCGCGCCCATGCCGCCGTCGTAGATGACGACGCGGCTGGCTATCGCCGCTGAATAGTCGCGTGGCATGAAGCCATGCTAGCTGGCGCCCCGTGGCGGCCAGCGAGCGGTCGAGGCCGCCCGCTGGCCGCGCGACCCGGCGGTCCGGGCTCGCGCGGTCGGGGAGTCGAACCTAGGTTTCCGACTGAGCTTTGACCTCGAGCTTTTCTTCGTTGACGATTTTCTCGCTGGCTTTCAGGCCGGCCTGTTCGGCCGAAGCGCCGCCGAGCGCGAGGCTGAGCGTGTCGTTGGCGCCTTCTTCGAACGCTTCGGGCAGCTGCTTGCCGCCGGTCTGGCTGAACTTCAGCGTGTAGCCGGCGACGGCTTTGTCGACCGGCGTGATCGCGCCGATCACCGATCCATTGACGACCAGGCTCGTTTTAGCGGCGCCGCATTCCGCTGAGATGAACGCGGATTTGCTCTTGAGGTCCCAGCCGACGAGCGAGATCACTTCGCTGCCGTTTTCGACGTCCTTGATGAAGCCGAGCTGCGCTTCCAGCGGACCCGTCGCGAGCTCGCCGGGCGTGCCCGCGGAGGTCTGGCAGGCTTCGCCGGTCGCGGCCAGCTTGCATCCGGTCAGCCGCAGCAGCAGCGTCGCGGCTTTCGTGCCCGTGTATTCGCCAGAGCTGGCCGAGCCCAGGCACTTGACCTGTGCTTTGCCGGTCGTTTCCAGCGTCACGGCTTTGCCGGCGCCGGTGAATTTCTTCGCCGGGCCGGTGCCCGGGAGCCATTCGAACTTGCCGAAGTGGCCTTCGTTTTTCTCCACGCAGCCGGAGTCGACGTAGCCGCCGTGGAAGATCGTTTCTTTTCCGACTTTTTCGCTGGGGACTTTCACGCACCTGCCGAGCTCGGGGAGCACCGCCTGAGCCTTGACCGCGACTGACGACGCGGCGGCCAGCGTGCCGTTGAGGATCGCCGTGTTCGTTCCCGCCGCGGCAGGCAGTCCCGTCGCCAGGTCGACCGCCGGGTCGATGACCAGCGAGAGCGGTTCGTCGCAGCCGTGCACTCCGGGAGCGGCGAACGCGTTGTCCACGAGCGAGCTGTTGACCACCGTCACGATCTGTCCGTGAGCGCTGATCACGGGCGTTCCGGGGCTGCCGCTGATCGGCGTGTTCGGAGGCGGAGGATTCGTCGTCCCGGTCGTCAGCTGCGGCGTCAGCGGTTCGCTGTCGGAGCCCACGAAGCAGGTGGCGCCGAGCGCCGGGTTGTCGAGTTTGACCTTCAGCGGCAGGACCGCGGCGACGCCGCTGCCCGTGTTCGCGTTGCTCACGAAGATTTCGACCGGCCCCGCGAGTTCGGAGGTCGCCGTGACTTCGGTCAGCGGCGGCAGCAGTTCGATGCCGACGAGGCCGCCGGGCACCGGAAGGGCGGTTTTCGACAGCGTGTTGCCGTCGGCCGCGCCCACGAGCACGGGCGAGTTCGCCGTCAGCCCTCCCTGCAGGACCACCGGCTTGGAGATCGGCACGGCCTTGCTGCCGAGCTTGAATTCGCCGCTGGTCGTCGTCGAGACGATGCAGCTGGTCACTTCCGGATTGTTCACCGGGCAATCGGCGAACTGCGCGAATTCGTGCTGGATGCCTGCCTGCGCGAGCGATGCGCTGGCAAGCAGCGCCGCCACGACCGAAACGACCACTGCGAACGACGCGCGCCGACGCCGGTTCCTTCCCCTGCCCTCGCTGGGTGTTGTCCTCGCCATTCATGCCTCTTTCAAGTCGACCTACCCCCGGGCCCGCGCGCCGCATACCGGAGCGGTGCGAGCACAGCTAACAGGTCGCGATTACCCGCTATAAACGAACAGAAACCTAAATGTCATCTAAATCCGGCGGTGGGTCGATCGGGGCGTCGAGATCCAGCGCACCGAAGCGCCGTCGCGTTGCTAGCATGCCGCAACCTGGATCGGCGAATCGACCGGCGGACGCGTCTCGTGAGCGAGTCGCACCGCTCGTGCGCAGCGCCCAACGCACGTCTTTGGAGGGTTTCATGAAGAGGGGGTTGATCGGAGTCGTCTGCGTCGCCTCGCTCCTCGTCGCGGGCTGCGGCGGCAGCAGCGACCGCGCGAGCACCGGACCCGCCACGACGCGCGAGGCCGCGTGCGCCAAGCTCGTCCCCGCCAAGAAGCGCTACGTCGCGGAAACCGAAAAGATGGGCCTGCGCTTCTTTGACAAGTTCTACGAGCTTCCCGCTCGCTCGGCTGCCGAAGCGTTCTTGAGCAGGGCCAGAGAAACGCAGAAGTTCACCGCCGGCGCCGACCGGCGCGTGCTCGACAAGCTCGCCACCGCGCTTGACTACCAAGTGAAAACGTTTCTCGCGTTCGAGGTGCACAACGAAGGCGAAGCGAAGAAATACGGCGACAAGATCAACGCGCCTCTGACCGAGTCCCTGAGCAAGCTGCACACCGTCTGCCCCGGCGCGTAGGGCGTCACACGTAGGCGCCCGGCGCCGGCGCTTTCGGCGAACTGCAGCGGCGCCGATGCTGCTCTGGCGCGCGTCGGCCGGCGGCTACTTGATGAACAGCATCTCCTGGTACTTGGGCAGCGGCCACAGGTCGTCGGCCACCAGCTTCTCCAGCCGGTCGGCCACGTCGCGCACGTCGTCCATCGCCGCGATCACCGTGTCGCGCATGTAGACGGCCCATTTCTGCGGCGAGCTGTCGGGCTGGTTCTCGGGCAGGTTGGCGTCCTCGAGCTTGGTCAGCGCGAAGTGCAGCTCTTTGACCAGCGGCTCGATCTCGCCGACCAGGTCCTCCAAGCCGCTGGCGCGCAGTTCGGTCAGGTAGCGCACGGCCGCCGGCAGCACCATCGTGCGGGCGATCATCGCCTCGGTCTCGGCCTCGATGTTCAGGTTCACCGCGTACTGCTCGGTGAACACCTCATAGCGGGCCTCCAGCTCGCGCTTGGAGAGAACCTTGTACTTCTTGAACGCCGCAAGCGTCGATTTCTGCACCAGCCACGGCAATGCTTCGGGCGTCGTGCGCAGGTTTGCCAGGCCGCGCTTCTCGGCCTCCTTGTGCCACTCCTCGGAGTAGCCATCGCCGTCGAAGATGACCTGCTTGTTGGCCGTCCACGCCTCCTTGACGACGCTCGTGACAGCCTTCTCCAGCGTTGCGCCGGAACGTTTGAGGGCGGCCTTCAGCTTGTCGGTCAGCTCGTCGACGGACTCGGCGACGATCGTGTTGAGCACCGTGTTGGGGAAGGCCGGCGACTGGTTGGAGCCGAGCGCGCGGAACTCGAACTTGTTGCCGGTGAAGGCGAACGGGCTGGTGCGGTTGCGGTCGCCGCCGTGCAGCGGCAGCGGCGGCAGCACCGGCGTGCCCAGGCCGAGGAACGAGCCCGGCTTCGACGCCTGCACTTTGCCCTTCTCGATCGCCGTGAAGACCTTCTCCAGCTCGGCGCCGAGGAAGATCGAGATGATCGCCGGCGGCGCCTCGTTGGCGCCGAGGCGGTGATCCTGGCCGGCGCTGGCGATCGACGCGCGCAGAAGCTGCTGGTGCTTGTTGACCGACTGGATGACCGCCGCGCAGAAGAACAGGAACTGCAGGTTCTCCGCCGGCGTGTCCCCGGGGTCGAGCAGGTTCATGCCCGTGTCGGTGCCCATCGACCAGTTGTTGTGCTTGCCCGAGCCGTTGACGCCGGCGAACGGCTTCTCGTGCAGCAGGCAGACCAGGCCGTAGCGGCGCGCGGTGTTCTGCATGATCTGCATCGTGATCATCTGGTGATCGGAGCCGACGTTGGAGTTCTCGAAGATCGGCGCCACCTCGTACTGGTTGGGCGCGACCTCGTTGTGGCGCGTCTTGATCGGCACGCCCAGCTTGGCCAGCTCGAGCTCGACCTCGAGCATGTACGCGAGGATCCGCTCGGGGATCGAGCCGAAGTAGTGGTCGTCGAGCTCGTGCCCCTTCGGCGGCTTGGCGCCGAACAGCGTGCGGCCCGTCGTCACCAGGTCGGGACGCTCGAAGAAGTACTGCTCGTCGATCAGGAAGTACTCCTGCTCGCAGCCCATCGTCGTGAACACGCGCGCCGCGTCCTCCACGCCGAGCTCGCCCAGGGCGCGCACGGCGGCGCCGGAGAGGGCGTCCATCGAGCGCAGCAGCGGGATCTTGTGGTCCAGCGCCTCGCCCGTCCACGACGTGAACGCGGTCGGGATGCACAGCAGCGCGCCGTTGGGGTTCTCCAAGATGAACGCCGGCGAGGTCGGGTCCCAGGCGGTGTAGCCGCGCGCCTCGAACGTCGCGCGGATGCCGCCGGTCGGGAACGAGGACGCGTCGGGCTCGCCCTGGATCAGCTCCTTGCCCGAGAACTCCGCCAGCGCCGTCCCGTCGCCGGAGGGGCCGTAGAAGGAGTCGTGCTTCTCCGCCGTCGAGCCGGTCAGCGGCTGAAACCAGTGCGTGTAGTGCGTCGCACCTTTCTCCATCGCCCACTCGCGCATCGCCTGGGCGACGGCGTCGGCCAGCGACGTGTCCAGCGCCTCGCCGCGCGCGAGCGTCCGTTGCAGCGCCTTGTAGACGTGCTTGGGCAGGCGGTGGCGCTGCACGCTCGGCGAGAACACGTTCTCGCCGAACACCTGATTGCCGGCGATGGTCAGATCCGGCGAGCCCAGCGCAGCTCCGTTGGGGCTCCACTGCGCGGCGGTGACGTTGTGCTGACGAGTCCTTGGCATGAGCGGAATCGATTCCTCCTAAGGCAATCGGGCGAGAAGGGGGCGGAAAGCCGAACGCAATCGTAATGCCAAGCACGCTCGATGACACCACCGCCTGGCGAAACCGCCGGACGCTCGGTTCGACAGCAGGCCAAACGCACGCGCGCCGCGGACGAGGCGCCCCCTTCGCCCAGCGCCCGGCGGGACTTACGCGCGCCCGCCCGCATGCTCGCGCACGTCCGGGCGCGATCTAGGGAATCGCGGAGAACGTGCCTTCGACGACGCGGCCTGTTTCCGGGTCGACGTGGCGAGACGGCGGCAGCGGCGCGATGTTGGCGGCGAGCGAGCGTGTGACGGCGCCTGCGCCGTTGTCAGATCGGCCGGCGAGCGTCGCCCGGGCGTTGCCGGCGAGCCCCGCGCTGACCGTCAGGTGCACGTCATACGAACCGCGCTTGACCGGCACGACCGTCCACGTGAACGTGCGCGTCGCCTTCGCCTTCAGCGGGCCCAGAGCCCACGTGTTGACGTACGCCGTCTGGCCGCCGCCGGGAGGGCTGACCGCCTGGCTTTGCACGGGCCGCTCGGGTTTCGCGCCGGGGCCTTCTTCGATGACCCAGATTGGGCGCTTGTTCGCCGCCAGTTCGGGATATTTTTCGACGTAGGAGAACGAGTCGACCGTGACCGCCACGTTGGGCACCACGCGGCTTTCTTCGTTGAGCACGGTCACGCGCAGCTTGACGGGCTTGGAGACCGACTGCCTGGCCGGAAACGTCGCGGCGGAGATGCGCATCCTGTAGCTGCGCTTGGCTTCGCCGTGCGTCTGTTCGGAACCGCCGCCGCAGCCGCCGAGGACCACCGCCGAGCATGCGCCGACGAGCACGAACCGGAAGACTCTCCGTCCCCTCACGATGGCGGCACGATATCAGTGGCTGTTGCGCATCGTCACGGCCTGCGCGCCCCGCGACACGCGACCGCGGCGGCGGCAGCCGGTGGCGCACGGGAGCTTCATCGCGTAGAGTTCGTCCGACCAAGACGGCAACCCGAGGAGGGGTAAGCACAGATGGTTCGCAGCGTCGCCGAGCGGGCGTTCGTCCCGGCGCGGCACGTGCTCGAGGAATTCGGGGACATGATGATCCTCACCGGGAGGACGATCTGGTCCGCCCTGCGTCCTCCGTACCCCTACGGGGGAGAGCTCGTCTCCCAGTTCCTGTTCGCGCTGCGGCTGTGCTGGTTTCCGCTGCTGGTCTCGACCGTCTGCATCTGCTACGCCGCGCCGGGCCTGCAGGCCGCGAACTTCCTGACGATCTTCGGCGCGCTGGACCGCCTCGGCGGCTTTTTCGTGCTCGGCGCCGTGCGCGAGATCGGCCCGAGCGTGACCGCCATCGTCGTCGCGGGCGTGGCCGGCACCGCCATCACCGCCGATCTCGGCGCGCGCAAGGTGCGCGAGGAGCTCGACGCGCTGCAGGTGCTCGGCGTCGACCCCGTCAAGAACCTGGTTGTGCCGCGCTTTCTGGCGCTGATGGTCGTCACGGGCCTGTTCGACATCTACGCGCTGCTGTTCGGCATCTTCGGCGGCATCATCGCCGAGCTCGTCAACGGCCAGGCGCTGGGACCCTTCTGGAACACGCTGTTCGCCAACGCCTCCACGACCGACCTGTGGGGCTCGGTGCTGAAGACGACGATCTACGGCGCGATCATCGCGATCGTCTGCTGTTACAAGGGCATGACCGCCTCCGGCGGCGCCGAGGGCGTCGGGCGCGCGGTCAACGAGGCCGTCGTGCTCGCGTTCACCGCGATCTTCTCCTTTGACTACGTCTTCACGCAGACGCTGCTGGCCACCCACCCGCAGATCCTGGTGATCAAGTGAACGGCCTTCTGGCGATGCCGCGCGAATGGCTCGCGGCGACCGGCGAAATCGGCAAGTTCACCGGGCAGGTCGTCCGCGACGTGTGGGGCCTGCGCGTCTTTCGCTTCTTCGGCGAGGCGCTGCGCCAGTCGGGCATCCTGATCGTCGGCTCGACCACGATCATCTGGACGCTGATGTTCATCCTCGGCCTGCAGTGCGGGATCGAGGGCGCCTACTTCACCGCCGCGCAGGGCGCGCCGGCCTACTCCGGCGTGTTCACCGCGTGGTGTGACCTGCGCGAGATCACGCCCTACGCGTTCGGCTACATGATGGCCGCGAAGGTCGGCACGGGGATCGTCGCCGAGCTCGGCGCGATGCGCATCTCCGAGGAGATCGACGCGCTGGAGGTGATGGGCATCAACTCGATGACCTTCCTCTGCGCCACGCGCCTGCTCGCCGCCTGGCTGGTGCTGCCGTTCATGTACCTGGCCGGCATCGGCGCGGCCTTCCTGGCGTCCTACATCGCCGTCGTGCAGCAGATCGGCTACGTCTCCTCCGGCGGCTACTTCTTGATCTTCTGGCAATTCCAGAATCCACCGGATTTCCTCTATAGCGTGATCAAGGCCATGTTCATGGCCACCGCGATCGTGCTCGTGGCCTGTTACTACGGCTACAACGCCAGCGGTGGGCCTGTCGGTGTGGGTCGCGCGACGGCCAAGTCGATGGTGCTGAACCTGGTGCTCGTGCACGTCATCGGCATGCTCGGCACGCAGATCTTCTGGGGCGCCAATCCGCGCGCGCCGATCGGGGGCTGACGTGGCGCGCGAGGACGTGCCGGGACCGCACGGCGACGCCGAGGGCGCCGGCGAGTCCTACGAGCCCATCGAGCACCATCCCGCGCCGAGCCAGCCGGGCGGCGAGAGCGACTTCGCGCCGGCCGAGGGCGAGTCGGGGCGCGCGCAGGGCGAGCGCGGCGGCACGTCGTTCGGCGAGCGCGAACGCGACCGCCAGCGCGCGCGCGAGGGCGCGGAGGAGTTCGAGTACCACACCGGCACGGTGCGCCCGTCGGAGGCGCCGGATGCGATCGAGTTCATCGACGTGCACAAGTCCTTCGGGCGCAACCACGTGCTGCGCGGGCTGAACATGGGCCTGCCCGAAGACAAGATCTCGATGATCATCGGACCGTCGGGGACCGGCAAGTCGGTCTGCATCAAGCACATCGTCGGGCTGCTGTACCCCGACGAGGGCGACGTGCTCGTGCACGGCACGTCGATTCCCAGCCTCGCCGACGCGGACCTGTTCGAGATACGCAAGAAGTTCGGCGTGCTGTTCCAGGACGGCGCGTTGTTCGGCTCGCTGAACCTGTGGGACAACGTCGCCTTCCCGCTGCGCCAGCACACCGAGAAGGGCGACGAGGAGATCGCCGAGATCGTCAACCGCCGCATGAGCGAGGTCGGCCTCGGCGGCGAGGGCGCGAAGATGCCCAACGAGCTGTCCGGCGGGATGCGCAAGCGCGCCGGATTTGCCCGCGCGCTCGTGCTGGACCCGGAGATCGTGCTGTTCGACGAGCCCGACTCGGGCCTTGACCCCGTGCGCACGGCGCTGCTGTGCGAGCTGATCAAGGAAATCCACGCCGAGAACGGCGGCTGCTACGTCGTGATCACGCATGACATCATGAGCGCGCGCCGCGTGGCCGAGCACATCTCCGTCCTGTGGAAGGGCCGCATCGTCGAATCGGGCCCCGCCGAGGACCTGTTCGCCTCGGAAAACCCGTTCGTGCGGCAGTTCCTCGCCGGCGAATCGGCCGGCCCGCTGGGCATGGAGTAGTCGATTACCGGCGCGGTCGGGGAGGGGGTCGTTGACGTCGCGGCGACCGCCTCACGCTTTGCGCCGCGATAGCAATCGTATATATATTAATATAAATACGTACATACTATGGCGCACAGTCCAGCGAAAGTGCAGCCATGTCCGGGGGCCCGAAAATGTGGCCTGTGTAGATACCATAGCTATCAAGCCACGTGACGGAAGCCGCCGCCAGGACCCCGCGTGCCCCATGGATGCGGCGAGCGCTTTAGCCTCACGATCGTGAACGCATCGCAAACCCTCTCCGCGCTCGCCGGCGGTGCGGCTCGCCGTCCGCGCCTGGCGATCGGCGTGGCGATCGTGCTCGCGGTCGCGGGAGCAGGCCTGGCGCTGCGGCTGCGCCCGACCGCCGCCACGAGCACGTTCGTGTCGAGCTCCAGCTCGCAGTACGAGACGACGCAGCGCTTCTATCGCAACTTCGGCGAAGAGCCGATCGAGGTGCTGGTCAAGGGCGACCTGCAGCAGCTCGTGCTCAGCGAAGACATCGACCGGCTGGTCGGGCTGGAGGGGTGCTTGTCGGGCAACGTGCCGGCGAGCGCGCTGGGCAAAGAGGGCGGCCGCAACGGGCCGTGCGGCCAGCTCGCGCGTGCGCGCACGATCAAGGTCGTGTTCGGGCCGGGCACGTTCATCAACGAGGCGGCCAACCAGATCGACGAACAGCTCGCCAGCCAGACCAAACAGGCTCAGCTACAGGCCAAGCAGGCCGAACGCGTGGTCAGGCGCCAGGCGCTGCGCCGCGGGTTGGGCGAAAGCGAAGCGCAGACGCTCGGGCGCCAGGCGGCGAAGATCACGACGGCGCGCTTTCAGGAGGGCCTGGTGACGCTGGCGCTGCAGTACGGGCTGACGTCGCGCCCGAGCCTGGACAACCACGACTTCGTCACGTCGCTGGTGTTCGACTCGACCAAGCCGGCGGGCACGCCCAAGCAGCGCTTCGCCTACCTGTTCCCCAGCCGCGACGCGGCGCTCGTGTCCGTGCGCATGCGCGCGGGCCTCAGCGAGTCCCAGCGCACGCACACGATCGACCTGATCCGCAAAGCGGTCGCGATGCCCCAGTGGCGCCCGACGCACGGCGGCTCCTACCTGGTCACCGGCGAGCCGGTGATCGTGGCCGACCTGACGCATTCGATCAGCGATTCGCTGGAGCTGCTGCTCGTCGCCGTGCTGCTGGTCATGGCGGCGACGCTCGGGCTGGTGTTCACCGGCCGCCCGCGGCTGTTGCCGCTGGCGATCGCGCTGCTCGCCGCGGCGCTCACGTTCGGCGCCCTGTCGCTCGCCGGCGCGTCGCTGACGATGGCCACGATCGCCGTGCTGCCGGTGCTCGTCGGACTGGCCGTCGACTATGCGATCCAGTTCCAGTCGCGCGTGCGCGAGGAGGCCGAGCTCGGCGGGTCGCCCGAAGCGCGCATCCGCCGTGCGGCGGCGCTCGGCGCGCCGACGATCGCGACGGCCGGCGCGGCGAGCGCTGCGGCGATGCTCGTGCTGGCGCTCTCGCCCGTGCCGATGGTGCGCGGCTTCGGGCTGCTGCTCGTGGCGGGCGTCGTCGTCGCCTTTTTGTGCGCGCTGACGGCGGGCGCCGCCGTGCTGTCGCTCGCGCCCGACGCCCGTCCGCGCGATGGCCGTGCCGCCGGTCGGGCGCGGGCGCGCCGCCCGCGCGCGCCGCTCGGCGCGCGCCTGTCGGGCGCCTGGAGCGCAACGTCGGCGGCCTGGCGCGGCGCCGGCGAGCTGCTGCGCGAGAACGCGCTCACCCGTGCCATATCCCACGCGGCGCTCATTGGCTCGGTACGCCGGCCTGGGCGCGTGCTCTGCATCGGCCTGGCGCTGGCGGCGCTCGGCTGGGGCCTTGACACGCAGACGCAGGTGCAGACGGACATCACCAAGCTGGTCCCGCAGAACCTGGCCTCGCTGGAAGGCCTCGACGCAGTCGAGCGCACGACGGGCGTGGGCGGCGAGATCGACCTGATGGTCAGCTCCGAGTCGCTGACCAAGCCGGCGACGATCGAATGGATGAGCTCGTATGAGAGCGCCGTGCTCGAGCGCTTCGGCTACAGAGCCGCGCGCGGCTGCGGGCGCGCGCGGCTGTGCCCGGCCTTCTCGCTACCCGACCTGTTCGCCCAGCAGACCGCAGCGCCGGCGGGCGGCAAAGGCGCCGCGAAACGCCAGAAGCTGACGCAGGCGCAGGTTGACGGGCTGCTCTCGGCGATCCCGCCGTACTTCTCCCAGGACGTCCTCACGAGCGATCGCCGGGTGGCGACGCTGGCCTTCGGCATCCGCCTGATGAGCCTGGCGCAGCAGCAGCGGCTGATCGAGCAGATGCGCGCGAGCCTGCATCCGCCGGCGGGCGTCAGCGCGCAGCTCGTCGGGCTGCCCGTGCTCGCGGCCAAGTCGGCCGCCGAGGTGGCCTCGCCGCTGCGGCGGGTGCAGACGCTGCTGGCGAGCCTGGCCGTCGTGGCGCTCGTGCTGCTGGCGGCCTTCCGCGGCGACGTCCGGCGCGCGCTGGCGCCGCTCGTGCCGATCGCGCTGGCCAGCGGCTGGTCGGCGCTGATCCTGTTCGCCGTGCGCGTGCCGTTGAACCCGATGTCGGTCACGCTCGGCGCGCTGGTGATCGCGATCTCGACGGAGTTCAGCGTGCTGCTGGCCGAGCGACATCGCCAGGAGCGGCTGGCCGGTCACGGCTGGACCGACGCGCTGCGGCGCGCGTATGGCCGCACCGGCGCGGCGGTCGCGGCCTCGGGCGCGACCGCGATCGCCGGCTTCGGCGTGCTGGCCCTCTCGAACATCAGCATGCTGCGCGACTTCGGCCTGGTGACGCTGATCGACCTGAGCGTCTCGCTGCTCGGCGTGCTCGTCGCCCTGCCGGCCGCGCTGGCGATCTTCGGCGCCGCGGCCGAGGACGGCGGTTCACGCGAGCCGCTGAGACCTCGCGGCGAGGCACGCGAGCCGGTCCATGAGCCGGCCTGAGCCCACCCGGCGCACGCCGCGCTACGGCGGCTACGTCGGCGTGCTGGTCGTGCTGATCCTCGTGCTGATCACGATCAACACGGTCGTCACCAAGCCCAACGGCGTCAAGGGGTTGGCGCCCGGCGAACAGATGCCCCCGTTCGCCGTCCCGCTCGCCCTGGGCAGCCTGACCGGCGACGCCGACACGGCGCGCCATGCAGACGAAGGGGCGGCGGGGCGCGTGGCGGCGTGTCAGGAGCGAGGCCCGCAGATCCTCAACGTCTGTGAGCTCTACGAAGGCGCCCCGGTGGTGCTCGCGCTGTTCGTCGACGGCGGCTCGTGCCCGGCGGTGCTCGGCGACATGCAGGCGCTCTCGGCGTCGTTTCCCGGCGTGCGCTTCGCCGCCGTGGCGATCAAGAACAGCCGCTCGCAGATCCGCAAGCTGATCCGCTCGCGGGCGCTGACGCTGCCCGTGGGCCTGGACAACGACGGCGCGCTGGCGGCGCTGTACAAGGTGGCCACCTGCCCGCAGGTGACGTTCGCCTATCCCGGCGGCGAGGTGCAGAGCAAGGCGCTGCTGTCGCGCCCGGCGCGTGCGACGCTGCGCCGGCGCGTCGCCGCGCTGGTGGCGGCGTCTCGCGCGCGCGGCTGGAAGCCGCCGAAGGGCCGGGCGGCGGACACCGCGCAGGGCAAGGGCGGGCAGGCGACGGCCGCGGGGGGGAAGGCCGGTTGAGCGCGCAGGGGCCGTCTCCGCCCGGACGCCCGTCGCCGAGCGCCGAGCCGGCCGAGTCCGCGCCCGTGCCGGGGTGGTGCGCGCGCGAGGTCGAGCAGGAGCTGCCCGGCCTGCGCTTGCTCACGGCGCAGGTCGAAGTCGCGCGCAGGGGGTCGCTGACGGGCGACTCGCCGGCTGACGTGCGCGGGCGACTGCGCGAAATGTCAAACCGCTTTCGCGGCGCCACCGCGGTGGCCGTGCGCCGCGAGCCGGTCGCCTCCGCCTACCGCGTGTTCTTTCGCCAGATCGGCCTGGACCCAGAGGTCGTGCGCACGCCGCTCGAGGCGGCGGTGCTGGAGCGGATGATGAAGGGCGGCTTCCTGTCGGGTGGCCTGCTCGAGGACGTGCGGCTGATCGCCCTGATCGACACGGGCGTGCCGGTGTGGGCGCTCGACGCCGAGCGCGCCGACGGTCCGCTGGGCATTCGCACGAGCGTTGAGGCAGAGCGCCTAGGACGCTCGTCGGACGCGCCCTCGCTGCCGGCCGGGCGCCTGGTGATCGCCGACGCCTCCAGCCCGCTGGCGGTCCTCTTCGGCGAGCTCGCCCCGGGCCACGAGCCGGTCGCGCGCACGCGGCGCCTGGCGCTGTTCGCGGTGCAGGTCGCCGGCGTGCCGGGGCTGTACGCCGAAGAGGCGCTGTGGATCTGCAGCTCGTCGCTGCAGTCGCCCTGAAAGCCCCCGCAGCCCAGCCTCGACTGTCACATGGCGGCGGTCGCCGCTGGTAGAATCGAGGCCGTCCGGCCACACGAGGAGGAGTCGGAGGCGTGAGCCAGTCCGAGCAGCTGACGATCGACCGTGGCGCACGCGCCGTCGAGCGCGTCGACGAGCTCGCCGCGCGACGTACGCTGCGCGCGCAGGTCGCGCGACTGGAGCGCGAGCTGTCGCAGATCGTCGCCGGCGGTTTCCCGCACATCCCGACCGACGCCGCCCGCGACTACAGCGGCGAGCGCTTCGGCGGCCCGCGCCTGCTCAGCCTCGCCCAGCTCGAGCGTCAGCGAGACACACTTGCCGGCCGCGTAAAAGAGGCCCGCGCGGTGGCGGGGGCCCGCGCCGAGCACGAGCGCCGGTCACGCGAGTTGCTGCGGCGGATGAAGCTCGAACCCGGGCGCTACAAGTTCGTGCGCCTGCCGGTGCGCGATCTCGGGCAAGGTGGCTGCGGTGTCTACGAGGTGCGCCCACGGCTCGGCCTGATTGGCATGCTCGCCGGTTGGTGGCAGCTCACGCTCTCGTCAGGCTGTCCGTTACCCAGGGGGTCGCGCTCCACGCGCGCCCCCGCTCGGCAGACGTCAGCATCGCCGCGAGCGTACGCCGTTGACGGTCGGTCATCGAGCCGATCGTCTTCTTCTCGGACATCGGCAGCTGTGAGAGGAACTTGCGGCAGCGCGTCTGCCCCCAGCGTCGCTGGCTCATCAGCAGGTCGGCGACCGCCATGCTCTGAGCCTCCCAGGGGCAGGCGAGGATCACCTCCGCCGCTTCGATCTCGTCCATCGAAACCTTGCGCTTGAGCTCCGCGCGGGCCAAGCGAACCTTGTTGGCGCGCTCCAGCGCGCGCATGTACTGCGGAGCAGGGGCGATTGTCGCTGTCGCGTTCATGTGGACTCTCCCCGTCGCAGCGCTGTAGTCGCGCCGGACGTCCGTGCTTGATGGTTGACGAGTGCGCCCTGCGATGGCCGTCCGGCATCGACCCGGAGTCAGAGGGAATGCGACCCCGAAAGAGTTACTGCGATGTGGCGATGGCGGCGAAACCGGAAGTCACGCAGAGCGCTCTCGCAAGCTATGAAAGGCGGCCCGCCCGGTCAACCGCCATCTCACGCTTCCTACGCTAGAAGCGACCTTTTTTTGGCGCCCCTGGACTTGTGAAGATTTGGACAAGTGCAGACGGCGCCGGTACCCGAACATCCGATCGGGCTAAGAGCCGGCCGAGGTGTGCTCGCCGGGTCCCGGAAGCGGACCGTGCTCGGACTCGAACTCGCCCTTGACGCGCTCGAAGACGTCGAGCGCGCGCTGCAGCGTCGCCTGGTCGTGCGTTGCCATCACGCTCGTGCGCAGCAGCGCGCCGCCCGGCGGCACCGCGGGGTGCAGCGCCGTGTTGACGAACACGCCGGCGTCGTACAGCGCACGCCACAGCACCGCCGCCTTCCAGTCGTCGCCGACGAGCACGGGCACGATCGGCGTGACGATCGTCTGCCGCGGCGCCTGCCCGCCGCCGCCCGTGCGCAGCAGCCCGGGCGCGTGCTCCTGCACGCCGGCGTCCAGCGGCAGCGCCTGCGGGGAGACGACGGCAAAGCCGCGCTCCTCCAAGCCGTCGCGCAGCAGGCGTGCGTTTGCCAGCACGCGGTCCAGCAGCGGCGGGCCGTCCTCTGAGCGCAGCACGCCAAGCGCCGCGGCCGCCGCGCCGACGGCCGCGGGAACGGCCGACGCGGTGAACAGGAAGGCGCGCGAGTACAGGCGCAGGTACTCGACCACCTCGTGCGGGCCCGCCACGAAGCCGCCGCAGGAGGCCAGCGACTTGGAGAACGTGCCCATGCGCAGGTCGACGCGATCGCCGACGCCGAGCAGTTCGGCAGTGCCGGCGCCGCGCGCCCCGAGCACCCCGGCGCCATGCGCCTCGTCGACCATCAGGCGCGCGCCGTAGCGCTCGCACAGGTCGCAGATGTCGGTCAGCGGCGCGATGTCGCCCTCCATCGAGAACACGCCGTCGACGACGACCAGCACGCCGCCGCCGTCGTCCTGGGCGCGCTGGAGCATCTTCTCGAGCTTGTCCAGGCGGTTGTGGCGAAACGGGCGCAGCTTCGCGCGCGACAGCAGGCAGCCGTCGAGGATCGAGGCGTGGTCGCCGGAGTCGGCGATGACCGTGTCCTGCGGCCCGAGCAGCGTGCCGAGCGTGCCCACGTTGGCCTGATGTCCGGTCGTGAACACGATCGCGTCCTCGCAGTTCATCCACTCGGCGATCTCGCGCTCGAGCTCGATGTGCAGAGGGATCGTCCCGTTGAGCAGGCGCGAGCCGGTCAGGCCCGTGCCGAAGCGGTGCAGCGCGTCCTCGGCGCCCGCCATCACGCGCTCGTCGCCGGTCAGTCCCAGGTAGTTGTTGGAGCCGAGCATGATCCGCTCGGCGCCCTCCATCTCGACGACCGGCATCGCCGGCGAGGTGAGCACGTGGAAGTAGGGCAGGATGTCCGCCGCGCGCGCCGCGGCGAGCAGCTCGGATCGCTCGTGGTCGCGAACCTTGGCGAAAACGTCCGTGGAGGTGTGCATGTAGTGTGCCTCGGCCGTGGCGGTCGAAATCAGATCTGTTCGCACTTCAAGAGATCTGAAGCGCTTCATCGACCTCCCGTTTCGTCTGCATGCTAACCACCCGCAGTGGGTGCCCCCGCTGAAGCTCGAGCGGCGGCTGTTCCTCAGCCGCCGCTTCAACGCCTTCTTCACGCACGGCGAAGCCGAGTACCTGCTGGCCTGGCGCGACGGTCGCGTCGTCGGGCGCATCACCGCGCAGGTCAACCACGCCTTCAACGAGTACCAGGGCAAGAACTGGGGCTGGTTCGGCTTTCTCGAGTTCGAGGATGACCAGGAGGTGCTCGAGGGACTGCTCGACGCCGCCGCGGCGTGGCTGCGCGAGCGCGGCAGGGAGCGCATGGTCGGACCTGCGAGCTTCGCCATGAACGACGAGAGCGGAGTGCTGATCGAGGGGTATGAGCTGCGGCCGATGATCGCGCAGATGTGGAACCCGCCGTACTACCGCGAGCGCATGGAGGCGGCCGGCATGACCAAGGCGATCGACCTGTTCATGTGGAACCTCGAGGTCACGGGGCGCGACAAGGTGCTGCCCGTGATCTGGGAGCTGGCCGAGAAGGCCCAGAGCGAGCACGGCATCCGCGTGCGCCCGATGCGCCGCTGGCAGCTGCGCAAAGACATGGACAAGTTCGCCGAGGTCTACAACTCCGCATGGTCGAAGAACTGGGACTTCGTGCCGTTCTCCAAGAAGGATCTAGACGCCTACGCGCAGGAGCTGCACCTGGTCTTCGACAAACACTGGTTCATGATCGCCGAGCGCGAGGACGACGGCGAGGTCGTCGGCATGGCGATCACCGTCCCCGACGCAAACCAGGTGCTGGCGAAAATGAAAGGCCGGCTGCTGCCGTTCGGCTGGTGGTACTTTCTCAACAAAGGCAGGCTGACCGATCGCGTGCGAGTCGGCTTCCTCGGCGTCAAGCCCGAGTACCAGCACACGGGCGTCGCCGCGCGGCTGTACCAGCTCCATTTCGACGCCGCCGAAGCGCGCCCGCAGGACGGCGGCGAGATGGGCTGGATCCTGGAGACGAACACGGCGATGAACCGCGGCATGGAAGCGATGGGCGGGCGGATCGTCAAGCGCTATCGCATCTACGAGCGCGAGCTGTAGTCGGTCTGCGCGGCTGTCTACACTGCGCCGATGAGCGCCCACTCCCAGGACGAGGTCTCCGCGACGGCGTCCGGCGAGGGCGAGTCGGGCGACGCGCTGCCGGTGGGCGAGTCGGGCGACGCGCTGCCGGTGCTCGCGCAGGAGGCGACGGTCGTGACGGACTACCGCTTCGCGGGCGAGCTCTCGCGTGGGCGGGCGTCCGCTGCGATCCCGGCCGTGCAGGCGGCGGCTGTGGCGGCGGGCGGCTTCGTCGCGGGCGCCGCGGTGGTCGGTCTCGTTACGCGGCGCCAGCGTCACGCCGCGGCGCTGGCGAAGGGCCGCAGAGCCGGGCGGCGCCTGGCGCGCGGCGGGCGCCGGCGCGGTGGCGCGCCGAGCGCGGGCGAGCTCGTGCAGATCGTCGGCAGCCGCTCGCTGCTGGTCGACGTGCACCTGCTCGGCGGGCGCGACTAGCCGCCGCCGGCGCTCGTGAGCGGCGTCGAGCAGCGCGTGGAGGTGCGCCCCGCCGGTCCGTTTCGCCTGCCCGGCGGGGGCATGGACGGGGCGCTTCGGCGCCGTGGCGGCGTGCTCGAGCGTCTGCTGCACCACGGCGAGGAGCCCGTGCTCGTGCGCGTGGCGCAGACGGCGCCCGATCGCGTGACGCTCGGCGCGCGGGCGCGCACGCGTGAGGCGACGGCGCACGGAATCGCGCGCATGCGCTTCGCGCTGGGCGTGGACGAGGACCTGCGCGCCTTTCACCGGCGCTTCGCGCGCGACCCGCTGATCGGCCGCTCGGTCCGCCGTCGGCCGTGGCTGCGCGTCAGGCGCCGCCCCGAGCCCTTCGAGGCGCTGGCCTGGGCAGTCTGCGAGCAGCTCATCGAGTACGAGCGCGCGGCGGCGATCGAGCGCCGCCTGCTCAACCGGCTGGGGCGCCGGTGGGTCGGCTGGGACGGCGCCGCCAGCTCGCTGCGCGACCTGCCGACGCCGGGCGAACTGGCCGGGACTGCGCCGGCGCTGCTCGAGTCCTTCGACCTGGCGGGCGCGCGGGCGCTGACGCTCGTGCGCGCGGCGCGCGAGGTTTCGCTCGGGCGCGTGGACCTGCACAGCGCCGAGCACGAGCGCGGCTGGCGCAGGCTGCGCGCGATCCCGGGCATCGGCAGCTGGACCGTGGAGATGCTCGCGCTGCACGGGCAGGGCCGCCACGACCAGGTGCCCGCGGGAGACGTCGGGCTGCTCAAGCTCGTCGGGCGCCTGCTCGGCGGCGGCGATCCGCACGCCCGCGCGCAGGAGCACGAGGTGCGCGAGTTCTTCGCGCCCTATGAGGAGTGGGCGGGGCTGGCGGCGACGCACATGTACGCGGTCTGAGCGCTAGCGCTAGGGCACGATCACGGCCGCGCCGGTGAAGCGCCCCGCGCGCAGGTCGTCGAGCGCCTGGTTGGCGTCGGCGAGCGCGTAGCTGGACACGCGCGTCTTGACCGGCACCTGCGGCGCGAGCGTCAGGAACTCGTGGCCGTCGGCGCGCGTGAGGTTGGCGACCGAGCGCAGCACGCGCTCGCGCCACAGCGCGCTGTAGGGGAAGGAGGGGATGTCGGACATGTGGATGCCGCCGCACACGACCGTGCCCGCCGGAGCGACCGCGGCGAGCGCCAGCGGGACGAGCGCGCCGTCGGGCGCGAAGACGATCGCCGCGTCCAGCGGCTGCGGCGGCGTCTGCTCGGATGCGCCCGCCCACACCGCGCCGAGCTCGCGCGCGAAGCGCTGCGCGGCCTCGTCGCCGGCGCGCGTGAACGCATAGACCTCGCGCCCCTGCGAGCTGCAGACCTGGGCGAGGATGTGCGCGGAGGCGCCGAACCCGTAGAGGCCGATGCGTTTGGCCTCGCCGCACATGCGCAGCGCGCGGTAGCCGATCAGCCCGGCGCACATCAGCGGCGCGGCCTGGTCGTCGGGAAAGCCCGAGGGAATCGGAAAGCAGAAGCGCGCGTCGGCGACGGCGTACTCGGCCATGCCGCCGTCAATGTCACAGCCGGTGAAGCGCGCCTGCGGGCACAGGTTCTCGCGCCCGCTCAGGCACCACCGGCACTCGCCGCAGCTCCAGCCGAGCCACGGCACGCCCACGCGATCGCCCACGCGCGGCGACGCAGCGCCGGCGCGCTGGCGGTCGGCCTCGCTGGGCTCGCTCGCCTGCGCCGGCTCGCCCGCGGCCTCGACGGTGGCGACGATCTGGTGGCCGAGCACGCGCGGCGGAGAGGAGATCTCGACCTCGCCGTCGAGCAGGTGCAGGTCGGTGCGGCACACGCCGCACGCGTGCACCCGCAGCAGCAGCTCCCCAGGCCCCGGCGAGGGGACTTTGCGCTGCACCGCGCGCAGCGGGCGGCCGACTCCCTCGAAGATCATCGCGCGCATGCCCTCAGCCAAAGAACAGCTCCGCCGTCTCATACAGGGCCGGGTCCAGCAGCTTGGGCTCGCGCAGCGCCTCGCCGAGCGGCGTCAGCACGATCTGCGTGCCGCGCAGGCCGACCATCGCGCCGAAGCGTCCGCCGATCGCGGCGTCCATGGCGGCGACGCCGAAGCGCGTGGCGAGCACGCGGTCGAACGCCACCGGGCTGCCGCCGCGCTGCACGTGCCCGAGGATCGTCACGCGGCTGTCATATCCGGTCAGCCGCTCCAGCTCGCCCTCCAGCGCGACGCCGATTCCGCCCAGGCGGGCGTGGCCGAAGGCGTCGGTGGCCGCGTCCGCGCGCGTGTGCAGCGTGCCCTCGCGCGGGATCGCGCCCTCGGCGACGACGACGATCGAGAAGTTGGGCCCGCGCGCGTGGCGCGCGCGCAGGTGTGCGGCGACTTCCTCGACGTCGAACGGACGCTCGGGAACGAGGATCGCGTCGGCGCCGCCGGCGAGCCCCGCATACGTCGCGATCCACCCGGCGTGGCGACCCATCACCTCGAGCACCATCACGCGGTTGTGCGACTCGGCGGTCGTGTGCAGCCGGTCGATCGCGTCGGTGCCGATCTGCACGGCCGTCTGAAAGCCGAACGTCATGTCGGTGCCGCCGAGGTCGTTGTCGATCGTCTTGGGCACGCCCACGACCGGCACGCCCTGCTCGTGCAGGCGCAGCGCCACGCCCAGCGTGTCCTCGCCGCCGATCGGGATCAGCGCGTCGACCTCTCGCGCGCGCAGCGTCTCGCGCACCGCCGCCACGCCGACCAAGCCCTGCGGGCTCGGTGCCCCGCCGTCGGCAAACGGGTTCGTGCGCGAGGTGCCGAGGATCGTGCCGCCGCGCGGCAGGATGCCCGCGGTGCTCAGCAGCGTCAGCTCGACGGCGTCGTCGGACAGCACGCCCGCCCAGCCGTGGCGAAAGCCGACGAAGCTGTGACCGGGTTCGGCCAGGCCGCGGCGCACGACGGCGCGGATCACCGCGTTCAGGCCGGGGCAGTCGCCGCCGCCGGTCAGCAGCCCGACGCGCACGGCGACCCTCCGCTCGTAGTGCTGGCGCGCACGGCCGCCTCAGATGCCCTGTCCGGGCAGGAACTCGTTGGTGAACGGCTGCAGTTCGGCGGCGGGGTCGTGTTCGAGCAGGTGGTGGGAGAACATCCAGTTAGCAAACGAAGCCCACGCCGTCGGGCTCTGCCAGCCGTAGGGCTTGCCCGCTTGCGCCGGCACGGTCGCCGGCAGCGTCTTTTCGATCGTCGCCACCTGCAGCTTGGCTTCCAGCGAGGGGTTGGCCTTGACGACGAGCGCCGCGGCGGCGGCCGGATCGGCGCGCACCTCGCGCTGGCCGCGCGTGAGCGCCGCCAGGAATGCGCGCAGGTCCTGTCCGCGCTTGCGCGCCTCGTCCTCGCGCACGACGAGCACCAGCTCGTCGTATGTCGGCACGCCGGCCTGGTCGACGGGGATGATCAGCGGGCGCTTGCGCAGCTTCTGCAGCTGCAGCCCCTCGACGTTCCAGAAGCCGCCGAGCGTCGCCGCGACCTTGCCCGAGAGCATCGCCGGGACGAGGTTGAAGCCGACGTTGACTTCCCTGACGCTCGCCGGGTCGGCGCCCGCGGCCTGCATGGCCGTGGTCAGCTCGGCGGCCTGGTAGGGGATGCCGGCCGTGCCCACGGTCTTGTGCGCGAGGTCGGCCACCTTGCGCACGTGGCTGGACGGCAACGCGATGATCGACGTCAGCGGACGCTGCACGAGCGCGCCTATCGACACCAGCTTCAGACCGTGGTCGCGCGCGCTGAGCAGTTCGGGCTCGTAGGAGATCGCCATGTCGACCTTGCCCGCGGCGAGCAGCTTCAGCGGCGCGGCCGGGTCCGACGGAGTCTGTGGGCGCACGTCCAGCCCGACCGCGCGGAAGTCGCCGTGCGAGATCGCCGAATACAGCGAAGCGTGGTCGGCGTTGGGGTAGAAGTCGAGCATGACCGTGAACGGCTTGGCGCCGGACGCCGAGATCGTGTCCTGCTTCGAGCCGCACGCGGTCAGGCCCGCCAGCGAGGCGAGCGCGAGTGCAAGTGCGACGGCGCGCCGCTTGGTGGGCCTGCGGCGCAAGGCGGGGCGAGCTCTCACTGCGTTTCTCCTCCTGGTTGGGCGGCCCAAGGGGCCAGGGCGCGCTCGGCGAGCGTGAGCGCGTAGAAGCAGGCGATCGCGAGTCCGAACAGCACGAGCGCAGCAGCGTATGCGCGCGGCGTCTGCAGCACGGCCAGGTCGGCGTTGATCTCGTGGCCGAGGCCCGCGTGCGCGCCGCTGGTGACCGTCTGGGACTCGGCGATGTAGGCACCGATCACGCCGACGGCCAGCGCGATGCGCGCGCCGCTGATCGCCGCCGGCAGCGCCGCGGGCAGCTCGGCGAAGCGAAACGCCTGCCAGCGCGAGGCGTCCAGCGTGCGCAGCAGCTTCAGCTGGTCGCGCTCGATGCGCCCGAGCCCGTCGACCGTCGTGACGAGCACCGGGAAGAAGCAGATGAGCACGATCACCGCGAGCTTGGGCAGCACGCCAAAGCCCCACCAGAAGACCAGCAGCGGCGCGATCACCGCGATCGGCACCGCCTGCGAGCCGACCGCCAGCGGATAGACCGCGCGACGCAGCGCGTCGGAGAAGTGGATCAGCACCGCCAGGGCGAAGCCGAGCACGAGCGCCAGCGCGATGCCGAGCACGACCTCCTCGGCGGTGGGCACGAGGTTGCCCGCGATGAAGCCTGCGTTGTTCCACAGCGACGAGGCGACTTCGTGCGGGGCCGGCAGCACGAAGGAGCTCGTCGTGCCCACGTCGGCATAGGCCTCCCAGGCGCCCAGCAGGGTCGCCAGCAGCGCCAGCGGCGCAAGCAGCGAGCGCGCGGCCCGGCGCCCGGGCGCGCTGATGCGGGCAGCCGCCGGCGGCGCCACGCGGGCAGGCGCTCGCGCCGGTCGCGGCGCGCTCACGCGGGCTCCTTCGCGTCGCGGCTTCCCCGCGCGAGCAGCTGCAGCGCTCGCTCGCGCAGCGCGACCATCGCGCGGTCCGTGCGCGCGCGCGGGCGCGGCGCCGGCACGGCCAGCTCGCCGACCGCGCGTCCGGGGCGCGGCGAGAGCACGAGCACGCGATCGGCCAGCAGGATCGCCTCCTCCACGTCGTGCGTCACGAGCACGACCGTTCGCGGCTCGCTCGCCAGCGCGCTGGCCAGCCAGTCCTGCATCTCCGCGCGCGTGATCGCGTCCAGCGCGCCGAAGGGCTCGTCCAGGCACAGCACTGGCTTGCCCGACAGCAGCGTGCGCGCGAACGCCACGCGCTGGAGCATCCCGCCCGACAGCTCGGCCGGGTGCGCGTGCTCGAAGCCGTCCAGGCCGAGCTGCGCGAACAGCGCCGCGGCGCGGTTTCGCGCCCTTGTGCGCGGGACATGCGCGATGCGCAGCGCCAGCGCGGCGTTGTCGACGGCGCTCAGCCACGCCAGCAGCAGGTCGCGCTGGGGCATCAGCACCGCGGGCTCGCATTCGACCGTCCCGCCCTGAGGCGACTGCAGGCCGCAGATCAGCTCCAGCAGCGTGGTCTTGCCACAGCCGCTGGGACCGACGACGGCGAGCACTTCGCCATGGCGCGCCTGCAGCGATAGGCCAGCGAGCGCCGGCACGCGCGAGCCGCGACGGTCGGTGAACGTGTGGCCGACGTCGCGCAGCGCGATCGCGCGGTCCTTGCCGTGCCCGCCGATCAGCGGTGCTGGGGGGTGGGTGATCGTGCTTGGCAGTTCGCTCCCTTCGCGGGCATTACCCCACAGGTTCTAAGGGTCGGCGCCGGGGGAATCGCTTCCCGTGCGCCATCTCAGCCGGCCTTCCCGCCAGCACCCCTGGGTATCGGTTCGCTGTCGCTGATGCTATCGCGCGGCGCGCAGCTCGTCAGGCGACGCATCGCACCCGCCAGGCCAGCCGCCCAACGGCTGGGCGCCTCGGGCGACGGCGCCCGGGATCCTCAGGCGGCGACGACCGGTCGGGTCAGCGCGCGCACGAAGTCCTCGAGCTGTCCGGTGGTCCAGCACTCGAACGCCTTGCAGAACTCCTCGTAGGCGGCGATGACCGAGTCGCCGTAGTTCCAGTACAGGCGCGGCTCGGGATTCAGCCAGAACGTGCGCCCGGCGCGCGCGGCGATCTGCGCGAAGATGTCCGCGCGCGGGTCGCGGCCGTTGGTGCGCGCGTCGCCGAGCACGATGACGGTCGCGCGCGGGTGCAGGTCGTCCTCGACCTGCACGAGGAACTCCGACCACACGCGCCCGTAGTCGGTGTAGCCGGAGATGTCGGCGACGCCGGCGTCCGATCCGATGCGTTCGGAGACCGTCTTGAAGTTGCGCTCGTGTTCGAAGATGTCGGTGACCTCGGAGATGCGCTCGATGAACACGAACGAGCGCATCTTGCGAAACGTGTCGTGCAGCGCGTGCAGCACCGACAGGAAGAACACCGACGCCGAGGTGACGCTCGTGGATACGTCGCAGAGCACGTAGATCTCCGGCCGTTTGGGCCGGCGCGGGCGGAACTTCAGCTCGACGGGCACGCCGCCGGTCTGCAGCGACGCGCGCATCGTGCGACGCACGTCGACGTGCGCGTGGCGGCGGTGGCCGCGCATCTGCATACCCTGCGTGGCCAGGCGCCGGCGCAGCTGCGCGACGACGCGGTGCACGGCGGCGAGGTCGGCGAGCGGCCCCGACGGCAGGGCGCGGTCGAGCTCGCCGAGCGCGCGCGCCGGC
>Ga0105237_10001939_pt1 | contig 26362 bp, 25 predicted proteins | sample KBSC24metaG_FD_81520 | JGI IMG/M metagenome (GOLD analysis project Ga0105237, IMG submission 81520) | Corn rhizosphere microbial communities from Kellogg Biological Station, Michigan, USA - KBS C2-4 metaG | ecosystem: Host-associated > Plants > Roots > Rhizosphere > Soil | place: Michigan, USA...
CACTTCGCTGCTCACGCGACCCGCGGCGGGCGTTATCCTGAAACGCCGCCTGAATCCGGGAAGCTCATCGATGCGGGTAGGTTGCACGGGCCTGGTTTGCACTGACCTGGTTTGACTGGCAGGGGCTGCTTTACATCGTCTGCCGCCGGGCAGATACTAAGCAAGCATAGTGTACGCCCGGGAGCAGGACAACGCCATGAAAATCCGCATAGACAAGGCTGCGTGCGTCGGCAACGCGCGGTGCGCGGCTGTTGCGCCGGAGCTCTATCCGCTGGACGACAACGGGTACATCCAGGTCTCGGAGATCGATGTGCCGCGGGGCTCGGAAGAGCTCGCCCGACAGGGTGCCCGTGCGTGCCCCGAGCGCATCATCGTGGTTGAAGAAGACGAGGGTCTGGATCCATGATCGACTTTCTCGGGTACGTGAACAAACGTGTCGTCGTCAGCGGATGCTTTTCGGGGATGGGTGAAGCCACAGCCCGGCTGCTCCTGCAACTCGGTGCCCAGGTTCACGGTCTCGACTACAAGCAGACCAAGCTCAACCTGGCTTCCTTCCACCAGGTGGATCTGCGCGATCCCGGTGCCATTGATTCGGTTGCCAACGCGATCGGCGGTAAGGTCGACGGTCTGTTCAATTGCGCGGGCCTGCCGCAGACCTCCCCTCCGTTGGATGTTATGAAGGTCAACTACCTGGGAACGCGCCGGGTCACCGAGCGTTTCCTCCCATTCATGAGTGAAGGCAGTGCGATCGTCAATGTTGCCTCCATCGCCGGCATGGGTTGGAGCCGCAGGATGCCGGTGTTGATGGAGCTGCTGAAGATTGATGATTATGGCGAGGCGTTCGCCTGGTGCGAGGCGAACCCGGATGTGGTGCGCGAGGGCTACTCCTTCTCCAAGGAGGCCATGGTCGTGTGGACGATGATGATGTCTACGTCACTCATCAAGCGCGGCATACGAATCAATTGCACGATGCCCGGCCCCACGCAGACGCCGATGATGGCCCACTTCGAGGCCGCCACCAAGGCGTCGGTTCTCGAGGCAGCCACGCAACCGATCAATCGGCGGTCTACTCCAGACGAGCAGGCCGCACCGCTGGTATTTCTCAACAGCGGTGTTTCCAGCTATCTGAATGGAGTGGCACTTGCGGTTGACGGTGGATTGCTGGGCGGCATTGCGACCGGACAGATCGATCCGCGATCGCTGATGGGGCCGGCAGCGTAGGTGGCAGCGACATGGCGCTGTACATCACGCTTCATCTTCACAACGTTTCCGCGGGCCGGGAGTCTGAATACTCCTCATGGTTTGAGGGACCGCATCGGAATGCAACAGCTGCGCTTCGCGGTCTGAAGACGGCCGATCGCTACGAGGTCGCCCGTGAGCAGATCATGCCGGATATCCCCCAGCCGTGGCGCTTCCTGAGCATTTATGACTTTGACTTGCCCGAGCCCGCGATTGATATTCCAGCGCTCGGACCCTTGATTGCCGGTGCACGCGATTGCGCTCTGATTGCCGACGACGAGACCGAACGTCTGTACACCTATCGGTTGTATTCAGATTGGAAGGGCAGTCCCAACTGGAGACGGTCCGAGCCGCTTTCCGGCGTCAGCATCATCCTGGCCAACTACATCCCCGGCCGCCGGGCTGAGTATCAGAAGTGGTACGACGAAGTACACAGCGTCGAAGTGACGAATGTGCCCGGCCACGTCGCCATGAAGCGCGGCGAGCTCTCACCTATACAGGTTGAGCCCCGCCGCTACTGCCCCGGCGACCAACTCGTCCTGTGCGCGCAGCAGACCGATGACCTGATGTTCACAATCAAGGATTTCAGTGCCCGCGCGGGTGGCCGCAGTCCGAGTGGGGTCGCAATGCAACCGCGTTCGTCATCAGGCTCGACGGCGCGCACCGTGCACTACTTCAAGAAAGCGAGCGGTCCCCGGTTCTGGGACCGCGGCATTGCCTATGCCGGAGACCTGTCTGTCTATCCGGGCAAAACCAACGAGAACCGCGCGTGAAGAGGGGCGAACAGTGTGTCGAAGCTCATTGTGATCACTGGGGCGGGGGCGGGCCTCGGCCGCGCTCTCTCTCGCCGATTTTCTGCGGACGGCGAGACCGTCGTGCTGCTGGGTCGCAACGCCGCGAAGGTTGAGTCGGTTGCCCGGCAGATTGGCGAGCGGGCGTGGGCACTGGGATGCGACGTGTCTTCACCGGAATCAGTGCGCGACGCATTTGCCCGGATTGCCGCGCGGCATCCGCGGATCGATGTGTTGATCAACAACGCGGCCGTCTATGAGCCATTCCTCATCGCCGAGGCGACCGACGAGCAGATCCTGAAATCCATCAGCACGAACCTCACGGGACCAATTCTGTGCTCCCGCTCCGCGATCCCCCTGTTGGGCAAGGGCGGGCACATTATCAACGTGAGCAGCGAGTCGGTCGGGATGCTGTTCCCATACCTGGTTCTCTACCAGAGCAGCAAGGCGGGACTGGAGCGATTCTCACAAGGGTTGCACCACGAGTTGGAGCCCCACGGCATCCGCGTTTCCATGGTCCGTGCCGGCCAGATGATGGATGCCGACAAGACCTGGGACGTCGATCCGGCCATGGCGATGCGTTTTGCGCAAGCCGCCATGCAAGCCGGGCTCAACCTGCGCGAGCGCCCGATCTCTCATTACACTTCGGTGACCAACATCTTCCGCGCTTTGATCGACCTACCGCCGGATCTGCATGCCGCGAGCATAGCGCTGCATGCCCGTGCACCGGGAGCCTGACACCATGGACTCGCGCTTTGCCGACCACCTGGTTCTCATTACCGGGGCTGCCGGCGGAATGGGCAGAACCTTTGGACACAGGTTTGCCGCGGAAGGAGCCCGGCTGATCCTGACGGATGTCGAGCAGTCAGGGTTGGATGAGACAGCCGCGCTCATTCGGGCTCAGGGCGCCGAATGCGCCACTCATCGGGTCAATCTCAGCAGCGAAGGCGAAATCCTCGAATTTGCGCAAACGGTCCGGAGCCGGCATCCGCGACTCGATGTTCTCGTGAACAACGCGGGTATGGCCTACGGTGAGATTACGACCGAGTTCGAGAGCCTGAGCCAGGAAAAGTGGCTGCGCTACCTGTCGGTCAACACCTTGGCGCCGTTGATCCTGGCCCAGGCGCTGCGGGCGCCATTGGCAGCCGCGCGCGGTGTCGTACTGAATATGTCGTCCATGGCGAGCTATGTGCCGGCTACTGCCTACGGCGTGACGAAGGCAGCCCTGAATGCAATGACGTACGGAATGGCCAACGCATTTGCTGTTGACGGCATCCGCGTCAACGCAATCGCTCCGGGCCTCATGGAAACGCCCGCCAGTAACGCGAACCTGCCACCGGAAACTCAGGCCCGCATACAGGCCATGCAACTATTGAAGTTGCACGGCACCGCCGACGATATTGCCTCGCTCGGCCTGTTCCTGGCTTCCGACGAGGGGCGATTCATCGATTGCGAAGTTATCTGCTGCGACGCTGGCAACCGCATGCGAGGCTGGCGCGGGTAGCGCTGGTAAGTCGAGGGGCCATCGCCGGCGGGTCAGCGATTCACATCCACGATCACCCGTCCGCGGATTTTCCCACCGAGAATGTTCTGCGCCACCTCTGGCACCTCTGACAGTCCGATCACCGCGCTGATCCGATCAAGAGATGCCGTGTCCAGATCCCGTGCCAGACGGTCCCAGGCCGGCTGCCTCACTTCGCGCGGTGCCATCACGCTGTCAATTCCGAGCAATGCGACGCCTCTGAGGATGAAAGGCGCCACGGTGGTTGGAAAGTCCATTCCCTGCGCCAGACCGCAAGCGGCTACGAGACCGCGGTAACGCGTCTGAGCGCAGACGTTCGCGAGTGTGTGGCTTCCAACCGAGTCCACGACTGCGGCCCAACGCTCTTTCTGTAACGGCTTGCCCTGCGCGGCAAATTCACTCCGATCAATGACCGTGTTGGCGCCCAGCGCCTTCAGATAATCAGCCTCGGTGGTCTTTCCCGTCGATGCCGTCACCTTGAAGCCGGCCCGGGAGAGCAGCGCGATTGCGAAACTACCGACTCCGCCTGAAGCGCCCGTAACCAACACATCACCTCGGTCAGGTGTCAGGCCGTTCTTCACGAGAGCATCGACACACAAGCTGGCAGTGTATCCGGCGGTGCCGATGGCCATCGCCTGCCGGGTGGTAAAGTTGTCCGGGATGCGCTGCAGCCATTCGGCGTTCAGGCGCGCTTTCTGGGCGAGGCCGCCCCAATGGGCTTCACCGACGCTCCAGCCGTTGAGCAGCACGCGATCACCCGGCTTCCACGCTTCACTCGTGGATTTCTCGACGACGCCGGCCAGGTCGATGCCGGGGACCATGGGGAATTTGCGGACCACCGGCGACTTGCCGGTAATCGCGAGCCCATCCTTGTAGTTGATCGTGGAGTACTCCACGCGAACGGTGACCGGCAGATCCGGTAGCTGCGACTCGTCGAGGTTCGCGAGCTCCACCGACTGCGTTGCGTCCTGCTTGCTGATCAGGAGGGCTTTGAACATGAATCGTTCCTCAGTTTTGAAAGAGTTTGCGGACTTCGCGTCGCAGGAGCTTTCCCATTTCGTTGTAGGGCAGGGCCTCCAACACGACGATTCGTTCGGGCACACGCGACGAGCGCAGGCGGTCCCGGATCAGGGCGCGCAGCTCGTCTTCACTCGGCAACGGTTGATCCGGCCTTGGTACGACGGCAATGCCAACAGCCTCGCCCCACTCGGTGGAGGGAACGGCTACTGCGGCGGCATCGGCGATGACAGGGTGTGAAAGGAGTACGTCCTCGATTTCGCCCGGCGAGATGTTCTCACCGCCGCGAACGATGACGTCATCGGCACGCCCCGATAGAAACAGATAGCCGTCCGCATCCATCCAACCCGCGTCGCGAGTAGGGAACCATCCTTGCGAGTCGAGCGCGCTGCGCTCGCGATACTCCCCCGAGACCTGCTCGCCGCGCACGTAGATCTCGCCGCGCTCACCTGGCGGAAGCGGCTTTCCATCCTCGTCGCGGATCTCGATCTGTACAGTCGGCAAAGGGCGGCCGACTGACCCGAGGCGGGCGCGAACATTCGGATCATTCGATGCCTGAGCCGCGCGATGCTCTTCTGGGCCCAACAGCGCGATCGTGGAGCTGGTCTCCGTAAGACCGTAAGCATTCGTGAAGCCGGTGTCAGGCAGGAGCGCAAGCGCTCGTTCAATGAGCTCCACGGGCATGCGGCCCCCGCCATAGGAGATGAAACGCAGCGAGCGCAAGTCCGTGGTCGTGCTCGAGTCTATCCGGGCGATGATCCGAGATAACATGGTTGGCACGAGGAACGCGTTGGAGACGCGCTCCGCGGCTGCGAGTGCGATCCACTCCTCAGGCTCGAAAGCCGGTAGCAACACGATACGGCGCATCGCATAAATGGAGCTCAGCAAGGCTGCGATACCGGCGATGTGATAGGGCGGCACACTGACCAGGGCTGCTTCTTCCGGACTTGCGGAGCCGAACTCCACCGTCCCGAGGATGTAGGAAACCAGATTGCCATGGCGCAACAAGGCGGCTTTGGGCGCGGCCGTCGTGCCGCTGGTAAAGAGTTGAACCGCGATGCCGTCCTCGGGCTCCTCGGCGCTGATCGCGGCGTCGCCCGCCATCTCAGCCTCGGATACAAACACGGAACGGCTGCGAACGACATGGCTGCCTTTCGGACTCAACTGCCGGATCCGCTCGTCGTCGCCGATGACATAGGCAGGCGCAATGCGGTTCAGGAGAGCGGTGAGATCGGTGTTAGACAGCCGATAGTTGAGCGGTACGTAGGGAATACCGGCCATGGCCGCCCCAAACAGCGCGATGGCGGCGGCCTCACTGCTCTCGTCCAGGAGGGCCACGTGTGAGCAGGTGCTTTTGGCAACGGTGAGTGCCGCTCCCCGGGCCGCTCTCAACAGCGCGCCATACGACCAGCGTCGCGCCTCGCAGACCAGGCCGATCCGCTCGGGCTCAGTGTCGGCCGCCATCTGCAGAATGAGCGAAATATTCATCAATCCGAGGCGGGCAAAGGCTTCGCATCCTTGATCTGCAGCGCAACGCCCTGAACGGAGAGCGAGCCCTTGCCCGGTTTCACGCACAACACCTCGAGGCTGCCGATTGCATCGACATAGCGTTTGCCGATGAGTGTGCCGCTGCAGAAGGCAGGGTCGGGCGTGCCGCGCTCTGCGGGCCGCTCTTCGACCATCGGCGCTCCGCCGCAACTCACAACGAGGCCCGTGCCTCGAATGACCATCACCTCGGTGTCGCACACAGTGCTTTTCAGCTTGGTTCCGGACTTCATGGAGTGACTCGCCTCAGGCGATTGCGCCGGCAGCCTTCAGTTTTTCGATACGCTCCCACTCGAGACCGATTTCCATCAGGACGGTTTCGGTATTTTCAGACGCTTGGGGAGCGCGCGTCGTTGTCACGGGCGTGTGATTGAACTGAATGGGGCCCCGGACCAGCTTGATGGGCCGACCGCCATCGGCGGCTTCAACCTCAAACAACATGTCGTTGGCGAGAGCCTGTTGGTCGCTCGCCAGGTCCAGGAGGCTCTGGATCGGCGCCCACTGACCTTTGAGTGTCTTCAGGTGCTCCCGCCAATACGCAAAGGGCTGCTTCGCGAAGGCCGCCGCCATCAGCTCTCCGGCTTCCTGCCAGTTCTGCATGAGCGCCTTTGCATCGCAGAAGCGGGGGTCGGTGGCGAGCTCCGCCAGCCCCAGGTGCTCGAACGTATCGCGGATGTAAGGCCCGGGAGTCAGGATGCACAGGTTGATCGTGCCTCCGTCCGAGGTGCGGTAGTTGCCACCGAACGGATTGCCCGGATTGCCGCCAGAGGTGGGCATGCGGTTGCGCATGACTTTGCCACTTTCAATGAAGTGATCAACAGCGGTCCCGGCTGCCCACCAGGCGGTACTGAGCAACGACACATCCAGCTCGACCGCCTCGCCGGTGCGCAGCCGGTGAAACAGGGCTGCGGCAATACCGCCGGCGATGTTCATTCCGCCGATGGAATCGCCGAAAGCGGGGATTCCCTGGGAAAGCGGTCCTGGCAACTCGGCCGGCGACAGGGTGTGGCCAACACCGCTGCGGGACCAGAAGGCTGTTCCGTCGAAGCCGCCGACTTCCCGCTCGGGCCCCTTGTCACCGTAGGCACTGCCACGCGCATAGATGATGTTGGGGTTCGTGGCACGAATGTGCTCAATGTCGTACTTCAGTTTCTGGCGCTGGGCAGGCAGGGAGTTGGTGAGAAACACATCAGCGGTTCTCGCCAGCTCATACAGAACCTGGATTCCGTCCGCGGTGGAGATGTCGATGCCAACACTGCGCTTGCCGCGATTCGGGTGCTCCATCAGCGTGTTGCGCATGGGATCGAGCTTCATGCCACCCAAGTTGATGAAGCCGCGCTGCGCGTCTCCCCGGACCGGGTGCTCGACCTTGATCACATCCGCGCCCCAGTCCGCCAGGATGGCACCGGCTGCGGGAACGAACGTGAATTGGGCTACTTCCAGGACCCTGATGCCTTTCATTACCTGTGTCATACGCCCGCCTTGCTCGCCGAAAATACTAAAGTAGCTTAGTATTTGTTCATTGGGTAGTGGGGAGCTGCGCATGAAAATTGATACTTCGCTGGCCGCGATCGTGACAGGTGGGGCTTCCGGGCTCGGATTGGCTACCGTGAAGGCCCTGCGGGCCGCCGGTGCGTCCGTTGCCATCTTCGACCTCAACGAAGAGACGGGCAACGCGGCGGCCGGGGAAACGGGTGCCATATTCTGTCAATGCGACGTTCTTTCGGACGACAGCGTGGATCAGGCGTTCGCCAAAGCGCGTGCGGCTCAGGGCCAGGAGCGGGCACTGGTGTGTTGCGCCGGCGGTGGTAATGCGATTCCAACTGCCCGGCGGGACAAGACCACGGGCGAGATCAAAATTTTCCCTTCTGACAAATTCGAGTGGGTGTTGCGCCTCAATACCGTGGGTACGTTCCGCTGCATCACTCGGGCGACCGCCGGCATGATGACCCTGGAGCCGATTGATGCCGAGCGCGGCGTCCTGGTGAACACCGCTTCGGCGGCTGCCAGCGAAGGGCAAATAGGTCAGGCTGCCTATTCGGCAGCAAAGGCTGCCATCGTAGGAATGACACTGACGATCGCTCGTGATCTGGCGCGCGAAGGTGTCCGTGTTGTGACAATACAACCCGGTGTGTTTGCGACTCCTGCGTTCGCCCGCGCACCACCACAAATGGTGGAAGCGCTTGGCGCAGCGGTGCCATTCCCACCCAGGCTGGGACACGCCGAGGAATATGCCAGTCTCGCTCTCGAGATTATCCGCAATGGCTACCTGAACGGCGAAACCATCCGGTTGGATGGTGCCATTCGAATGCAGCCGCGTTAGCGGCTGCTCAGGTCCGCGATGATCTGCGGAAGCTCGACTGACGAGCGGATTCCGGGCGCAGCCTCGCAGACAAATGGAGCGGCGTTGACAGCGCGATGCGCCGTGTATCCAGGTGAAACGGAAGCCATCCGTTCGAGCGGTATCGGCATGCGCAGGTCGACATCGAGCGGCGTGTCTCCTTCCACTTCGATCCGCCAACCTGTTGGCCGCAGGTCCCACGATTCATTCAGGTCGTCCGTGCAATACCAGGTGGCGGTGAAGCTCAACACCGCGCGTCCCTTGCTCGTTACCGACACGGTCGTGCGTTGAGCGGCCATTGTGCCTGCTTCCAACACGCCGGCCGCGATCTGTGTTGTGCGGTGCACTGTTGCCGTATCGCCGCTCACCTCGACTGAATCGAGAGGTATGGACAGGGCGCTGGCCACGAGCTCCAGCGAAGGCCCGAAGGCTTCGCGCAGGTAATGCAGCCGTCCCTCATCCGATTTCGGCGGCGGACGGCCAAAGCCCATGACGTTGAACAGCATGTCGGGCGAGTCCCGCTTCGAGAGGTCGGCGTACTCGTGGATCCGGAGCGAATCGAGCCGTCGTTGGATGGAGGTCAGAACCAGTGGAACGGCTTCTGTAATGAATCCCGGGCTGCTGCCCGTGCTGTGGATCGAAGTGCCACCGGTGTAGCACGCTTCCTCGACACGCTGGCGCACGGCAGGATCGAGTCTCGCTGGGTTGAGGAATTCACCACGGGTGGTGACGATATTTGCGCCCGAGGCGAGCAGCGGACACAACTCGTCGAAGTTGCAATATTGCGGCATGTACAGCACGCAATCCGCTCCCAGGGCCACGATCTCGTCGATACTCCGGGTGGCTTTGATCCCGATGGAGCTCAGCCCGCACAACTCACCGGCATCGCGCCCAGACTTGCTGTCAGCGTAGACATAGAGTCCCGCAAGTGTCATGTTGGGGTGCTCGATGACGGCACGCAACGCCCGGGTTCCGATGTTGCCGGTGGCCCATTGCACGATTCGATAGGGGCGCCTCGACTGCTGCCGGTTGCTCATGTTCACGGCCACGGGATGATTGCGGATGGTGATGATTTATCAACGGACACGGGCAACTCCACAATAAAAATGCCGTACTGTTCAGTAAATGTGATCAATCGGCACACCGGGCGCTCGCGGTCGTGAACGTCGGAGACTATTTCGTGGACCCGTTCGCGGTGGGTGTGGGCGCAGCGGATAGCTGGCAACCGTTGGGCATCGTCGACCTGGATGCGTGCCGGTCTGACGTTGGGCCCTTGGGCGCGGCCGAGTTGGGCGGGTCCCGCGACAACGCAGGTCCTCTCAGCCCGGCTGACTGGCGCGACTCACCGCTTGCCCTGCCCCCGTTTCCGCTCATCGGTTTTGGCGACCCATCGCACCCCCTGGCGCCTGCGCTCGATGCAATCGTCGAGCCTCCCATTTCCGTCGCAGCGCTCATTCGTCAAATCACGCATGTTCCGCGCGCCGCAGCTGCGACAGTTCAGCTCTTGCGCAGCCTGGACGGCCTACCGGTGCACCGTGCGTTGCAACTCGAATCGATGTGCTACGGGATGCTCCAGGCGAGCTCGGAGCACGCCCAGTGGCTTGCGGACCGCGCGCCTTCGCGCCAGCCCGCCTCTGAAGGCCACGTCCGTGTCGACCGGCACGGCGCGGTTTTGCAAATCCTCGTTGACCGACCCCAGGCACACAACGCGATTGATCGCCGCCTGCGGGATCAGTTGTTTGATGCTTTCACCATCGCAGCGCTCGATCCCGAATTGGAATCAGTCAGGCTGCGTTCCGCCGGGCCCAGCTTCAGCGTGGGCGGCGATCTCGACGAGTTTGGTACGACGCGCGATCCGTCGATGGCCCACCTGATTCGCAGTCGTATGTTGCCGGCCCTTGCTCTCGCTCGACGCGCCGACATCTTTGATGTGCACGTGCAGGGTGCCTGCGTGGGTGCCGGGCTGGAGATTGCCGCATTCGCAGGCCGGGTGACGGCGTCAGCCAATGCCTGGTTTCAACTACCCGAGTTGGGAATGGGGCTCATTCCCGGGGCGGGTGGCTGTGTTTCTGTTCCGCGCCGCATCGGGCGACAGCGGGCCGCATTGCTCATGCTCTCCGGCCGGAGAATCAATGCTGAGACGGCGTTGCGTTGGGGGTTGATTGATGCCATTGGCGCCGCCGGCGATTCATAAGATCTTCTGATCAACGGGTACCGGCTCGTCACGCACCGTGATATCCGCCAGCAGTACGGAGATTGCGCGTATGTCCGAGCCTCAGACCCGAACAGAACGGAGCTATTGCCGTATCTGTACCTCCATGTGCGGAATAGTCGTGGAAGTGCAGGGTGAGCGCGTAGGACGGGTCCGGGGTGATCGTGACCATCCGGTGACCCGCGGTTATATTTGCCCAAAGGGAATGGCGCTTCCGAAGATGCACCACCATCCGCAGCGGTTGGAGACGCCCCTGATCAGAGAGGACGCCTCTCTCCAACCTGCGACATGGGCTCGCTGTCTGGATGACCTGGGTACACGGCTGCGAACAATCATTGATCAACACGGCCCCGCCGCGGTCGGAATCTTTTTCGGCAGCGGGGTAGGCATGGATGCCGCCGGTTACCGGATGGCCCAGGCTCTGCAGGCCGCGATCGGCACGCCGGCCCGGTTCAGCCCGCTGACCATTGACGGCACTGCCAAGACATTCGTGGCGAGCGCAGTGGGTGGCTTCCCTGGATTCAGCCCGCGACCCGACTATGACAATGCCAACCTGGTCATGTATATCGGCATCAATCCCATGGTGTCCCACGGACACACGATTGCGATGCCCAACCCCGCGCGCACGATTCGAGCGGCCGCGAAGCGGGGCGAAGTCTGGGTCATCGATCCGCTGCATACGCAGACCGCCGGATTCGCATCCAAGCACGTTGCCCCACGCCCCGGAACCGACTACGCAATACTTGCCTACCTGGTGCGCGAATTATTGCGGGCGGGCGCGGATCGCGCGCTGCTGGACAGTAGCACTGTCGGAGTTGACGCTTTGCGTGCCGCTGTTGAGCCATTTGATTGCGCCAACAGTGCGCAGATTGCCGGCGTAACGCCCGCTGAGTTGGTCGATCTGCTCGCTGCCGTGCGCAAGGCCGGGCGACTGGCTGTGGAGACCGGCACCGGTGTGACCATGTCAGTCGCAGCCAACCTCACTCAATGGCTCGCCTGGGTTCTGATGATTGTGACCGGCTCAATGAATCGGCGCGGCGGGGTATGGTTTCACCCCGGTTTCATCAACCGGTTGGATGGTGGCGAGCTGCCCCTCATCACCGATATTTTCGGACCCGGCCCCAGGAGCCGCCCGGAGTTGCGGAGCATTGTGGGCGATTGGCCCTGCGCAGCGCTGCCCGATGAGATCAGTGCTGGCAACATCCGAGCGTTCCTCAATCTTGGCGGCAATCTCATCAGGTCATTTCCCGATGCCAATGTACTGCGACCCGCGTTGCAGAAGCTCGACGTGTTTGCCACTCTCGAGATTATTGAGAATGAGACGACGGCACTGTCGACCCACGTACTGCCGACCCAGGATCAGCTGGAACGGCCCGACCTGGCGCTGTGGGATTTCCTCAGTCCGCGAGTCAGTGCACAGTACACGCCAGCCGTGGTGCAAGCTGTCGGAGAGCGACGCGCAACCTGGTGGATACTTTCCGAGTTGATTCGGCGTTTGGGCCACGAACCTCCCGCCATTCCTGCAACGGACGATGTTGACAACGCGATGCTGGCTGCGGGGACCGAACATGCGCGCTGCTCGTTCACGGATCTGGTCGCCAGTCGATACGCGGAAGTGGAGCATGAGCTTCCTGCTCGGTGGGTCGACGCTCACATCGAGCGGCTCGGAGGCTGGCGGTTGGCTCCTCCGTCGCTCGTAGAACAACTTGCGTCAGTAGCGGATACGCAGGCGCGGGACCGTCGTGATTCGCGCACTCTCAGTCTCATACCGCGCCGGCAAAGGCGTCACTTGAACGCACAGTTTCTCTTCCTGGGATCGCCAGCCGACATACTGCTGCATCCCGCCGACGCCGCTGCTGCCGGAATTGCCGACGGCGAATCGGTGGTCGTTCGCAGTGAAAGAGGCGAAATAGTGGGCACCGCGCACGTGGACACAAACATCAGACCTGGCGTGATTTCGGTCCCGCATGGACACGAGCACGCCAATGTCAATCTCCTGACGAGCATTCGGGACGTCGATCCACTAACGGGAATGGCTCGCTACTCAGGGCTAAAAGTGAGCGTGCATCCTATATGACACCCGATCTCTCGTTGCTGTCCGGCACGGCACGCATGGTCCTGGAAATTCAGGGGCTCACGGACAAAATCCATGCGTTGCTCAACAACACCGGCGGTGTGTAGCCAACATGAGGGCATACATTGCACAGCTATCGGAAGGCTTGCGCCACCTGCAAAGCGGGCGGCATATGGGAAAGATCGTGGTGGTTTTCAGCTGAGCCGGGCCTTCGAGCCGCTGGGGTCCTCGCAATCAAATTGATCATTGAGACGGGAGACACAAATGGCAGTCTACATGTTGTTCATCCGGGAACAGCCGATCCGGGACACGGCGGAAATGGATACCTATCACCGCATGAATGCGCAACGGCCGCGTGATCCCAACCTGACTCCATTGGTGGTGTACGGTGCCATTGAGGCCGTGGAGGGCAGAGCGCCCGACGGAATCATCGTGCTGCAATTCCCGACCGTCGCCGACGCCAAAGCCTGGTACAACAGTCCCGCGTATCAGGCTGCCCTGCCGCATCGAAAGCTCGGCGCAGACTACCGGGCATTTATTGTCGAAGGGCGTTAGAAATACATTTCAATGTCAGTGGCCGCCTTGGTCGGGTCGATCACGATTTCCCGGCGCACGATCCGCAACTTGTGCAGGGATCCCCGCAGGTGATCGTGGCGTTCGGCGCTGAAGACGCTGTTCTGTGCTTCGCCGGTGCCACTTCGCGTCAGCAACAGGTAGCTGAGTACCTTGTACTCGTCGCGGCCGCACGGACAAACCACCACGTTTGTGATGAGCCGCCGGATTTGAATGGCCGCGGAATTTGCTTCCGGGCTCGCCGTTGTCCGTTGCTGCAACTGTTTGACCCGCGCCGTGAGGCCGCGCCGATCGTCGTGGAAGTATTCAGTGCCCGCGGGCAGCCCTATGCCGATCTCGCGGGCAAAACGCGCGGGGATGCGAAAGACTACATCGCTCGCCAGCAATTCAGTCCATTCGTCGAACCGGCGATGGTCCAATAGCACGGCTTCACGGAACAGGAAATGCTGGATGTCATGGTAGATGCCCGGGCTCAAAGCCAGAGACAGATCCGGGCTCGAAAACACGCTGGACGCGAAGCTTGCAGCCATATGTTCAGTCCCCCCATTGACCGGCCGGGCTCATCATAGCTAATGAACATCATTGTTGACTAGCGATGATTGCGGGAGCACACTATCAGCGAGTCAACTCGTTGCGCAGCTGGCGGGGAGATGCGGAGAACCAGCGATGGCAACTGCGGGATAGCACCGAAGTTTCTGAATAACCCAGGATTTCCGTGACCCGCACCAATGAAACATTTGGCTGGCGCAGATACCGCAGGGCCACGTCCCGACGCACGTTGTCCTTGATCGACTCGAACGACTCCCGCTCTTCGCGCAACCGGCGCTGAAGCGTACGTGGATGCAGGCCCAGGACGGCTGCCACGCGTTCGTGGGTGCAGTTTCCCTCCACCAGCAGTCGCGCAATGATCGAGCGTACCCGCGCACTCACAGACAACGCGGCGGTGGGAAAGCGGTCATCAATGAAGCTCGTAGCAATTTCATGCAGTTGCGGATCGGCATCCGGCACCGACACCTCGAAGTCCTGCTCCTCGAAAAACAACCCGTTCATGACCTGTCCGAAGCGGACCGTGGTCTTGAAATGATTGCGGTAGGTCGACAGGGGAGCGAGCGGCTCGTGCGTAAACCAGATCTCGCGCGCCCGCGCCTGGCCTGCACTGATGGCCTGCGTGGAATGTTGGGTCAGGAGAAAGGCGTGCTCCATCGCCTGACGCTGGTTGGTGAGCCCCGGCAGCGCGATATCGAAATGCATGAAGACCCGGCAATCGTCGGGGAGCTTCTCGAAGCAGACCTGCACGGCGGTGCTATAGGCATGCACGTGGTCCGTGCAATAGCGGAATGCGGCACCCAGCGTGGGAGAGTTGCGCATGGCCACTTCGAGTGGGCCCATCACTTTGGTGCCTTCCTGCACGGCGGCCAATCTCATGCCGAAGTCAGGACAGCTCAGGCGGACTGCGGCGCGCTCGAGCAGCTCGGCCAGGGTGACATAGGGGATGAAACCATTGCGGTCATCCAACAGCGGGGGGGCGATGCCTGACTCCGCGAGCAGGGCCGCCGGATCACCGCCCAGGTTGCGGGCCACTTCAACGAAATTCCGTAGTGCGCTCACCCGCACCGTTGCATTGTCTTTCAACATCCGTACACCCCCTCAGCGCCCCTTTGAAACAGCCCAAGGAGCTCACGTACCCAGAATAGCGTACGCGTATGGTGTACGGTATAGTGAAACCGTTATTAATCGACAATGGTGTTCAATAGCGCCGATTCAACAATAGCTTTAGACCAATTCTTCTTCTCCTACGAGTGTCGTCCGGTGCATCATGCGGCCGCTGTCGGACGCGTATGGAAGCACACGGTGCATGGTCCCCGTGTTGTCCCAGATCAGCAGGTCGCCGAGTGTCCACTGGTGCCGATACACGAACCGCGGTTGGGTCGACCACTCCTGGAGCCGGTTGATCAGGGCACGGCCGGCCTGCGGCTCCCAGCCCTCGATGTGTGTGGCGGTAGAGCCGAGGACCAGCGACTTGCGGCCGGAGCGGTGCGTCCACACCAGCGGGTGACGCTTCGGCCGGTAGGCCCGCCAGCCTTCGATCTGTTGCGGCGTCGGGTTGGGGTAGATTTCGCGCTGGATCGACTCGAGCGTATGGATCACCTTCAGTTTCTGCAGCGTTTCCTGTTCGTCCTCGGGCAGCTCTTCGTAGGCCGCATAGGTGTTGGAGAACTCGGTCTCGCCACCCACTTTGGATAAACGGCGTGCGCTCAGCAGGGACGCGCGTGTTGGTATATCGTCCGTCGAGCCGTCGATGTGCCAGAGCATCGCGCCTTTCAGATACTCCGCCATCCGGTTTTCTTTCGGATCGAGCGTGACCTTGAAAACACCCTGTTCGCCTTGCGGGATCACTTCGCCCAGTGTGCGGGAGAAGGTCAGTTGTTCTGGATCGGTAAAACCCAACCCGCGGAAAATGATCACGCCGCGCCGCTCCAGCAGTTCACGGATGGCCGTTGCATGGGTGCCTTTCAACAGATCGTCGCGGTCCGCCCGGATTTCGGTGCCGATCAGGGGTGTCGAGTCGACTGTAGACAGACTCATGAGCGGTGCCTCGCGCAGGGTGTGGAGTTCCCATGAACTCGAGCGCTCAAAAAGTTAGCACCGCCGCGCCGGTGCGCTCTTGACAGCCAACGACATTAACTATGTCGTTAGCGCAATGTGCCTCGGAGTTGGCGTGGCGAGGCCGCGAACCAGCGGTAGCAACTGCGGGAAAGGGCAGATGTCTCGGAATAGCCCAGCAGCCTCGCAACACGGATCAATGGAATGGACGGCTGCTTCAGGTAGCGGAGCGCAATCTCGCGGCGCACACTGTCCTTGATTCCCTCGAAGGACTCGCCCTCGGCTCGCAAGCGGCGTTGCAGGGCGCGTGGATGCATCCCCAACGTTGAGGCAACATCATTGTGAGTGCAGTTTCCGGCCAACAGCAGGCGCTCGACGATGATCTTGATTCGTGGCCCGAAGAGTGAGTCGGTGGCGGGCAGACGATCTTCTATATATTGCTGCGCCAGCTCATAAACCTGCGGGTCGGCGCTGGGAATCGAGGTGTCGAGCTCCCGGTCGAGGAACAACAGGCCGTTCATGCTCTGGCCGAACCGCACCGTGCAACCGAAATAATTCTCATAGGTGGCCGGGGTCGACAGCGGAGCGTGGGTGAACCAGACCTCCCGGGCCCGCACCTGGCCGTCGCTCATGTTGAGAGCGCTCAATTGAGTCAACAACAGCGCGCGCTCGTGCGTCTGGTAGCAACTCGGCTGCTTCGCGATCGAGGTATCGACGTGGAGGAATACGCAGCCCTCCAACGGGGAGCGCTCGAAACTCATGTCGGCGGCCGTGCTGTAGTCCTGCACGTATTCGATGCAATAACGGAAGCCCTCACGAATGGTTCGCGAGTTGCGCATGACATAGCCGAGCGCGCCCAGGACCCTGACCCCTCCCTGAGCCGCGGCGAGCCGCATCCCGAAATCCGGGCACGCCAGCTCGACAGCGGCGCGCTCCAGCACACGTACGAAAGTCCGATGCGGGATGACCGCCTGCCGATTGCTCAGGGTGGCCGGCTCGATCTGGTCCTTCAACAGCAGGGCGTGCGCATCGCCACCCAGTCCGGTCACGATTTCCTCGAACTTGTGCAGCAGATTGCTGTGGATCACTGCCATGCCACCCTCGTGCGCGCCTGACTGCGCGCCCGACTCGACTCTCTTCGCATCGAACATGCGGCCGCCCCAAAGCTCTATCTCGGAAAAAAGAATGACCGGCTAGACGGCATTGCGCAAGGGCACCCGTTTGACAGCGTTGCCACCCGGCGGCGGGCGTGTCGCGCCGGATCGGGCTTTTGCCGTCTGCCGTCAAGATCCTGGTGCCGCGACAGCCCTAGGCTGATGGGAAAATGGCGGACAGTACACAGCATGGATTTTGAGTGGGACCCTGGCCAACAGGCGTTCCGTAACACCGTGCGCGCGTTCCTGGCCGCTCATCTGCCCAGCGACTGGGAGTCGCTTGCGCACGGCCCTGCCTCGCACTCGCAAAGTGACTTCTCCAGAAGATTCTGCGCGCAGCTCGCCACGGCGGGGTTGCTGGTTCCGCATTGGCCCGCCCGTTGGGGCGGACGCAACGCCGATCCCTGGACCGCATTCATCCTGGCCGAGGAGATGTGGGAGGCAGGCGAGCCGCGGGGCGGCCAGTACATGAATGTAAATTGGATCGGCCCGACGCTGATGCGTTTTGGCTCGCAGGAGCAACAGGCCCGTTACATTCCGCCGATGGCGCGCGGCGAGACCATCTGGTGTCAGGGGTTCTCGGAGCCGGAGGCTGGCTCGGACCTGGCATCGTTGCGCACGCGCGCGGTCGAACATGATGCGGGCTATCGAATCAACGGCCAGAAAATCTGGACGTCTTATGCGGGGGATGCCGACACCTGCTTCCTGTTGGCACGCACCGGCGCGGGCCGTGAGGGCATTTCGATCTTCCTCGTCCCAATGGCAACGCCGGGCATTCTGGTACGAGAGATTCCCAGCCTGATCGGTGAGGGTGACATTCACGAGGTGTTCTTCGACGATGTCGAGGTTCCGCCGCAAGCCTTGTTAGGCGCGCAAGGGCAGGCCTGGGAAATTGTCAGAACCGCGCTGTCGCTCGAGCGAGTCGGTATCCCGCGCTTTGCACTGGCAACCCGGATGCTGCACCGGGCCGTGGATATCCTCGTGAAAGCAGGGCGCTTCGGCCATGGAGCAGTCGAGCAAGCTGCACGGGCTCGGGCTGCCTGCGAAGCCGCGCGGTTCTACAGCTACGGGATAGTGGACCAACGCCGGCATGGGATTGCTACCGGACCTGAGGCCAGCGCCGCAAGATTTGCCACCGTCATGGCCGAAAGGCTGGCGAGTGAGTTTGTGGTTGAGCACATTCCCGAAGGATTGTGTGGCCGCGATGCGCTGTTGCTCGCCCATCACCAGCGGGCGGTGGTCGCGGGCATCGCCTCGGGCGCGGCGGAGATCCAACTCAACCTGATTGCCAGCGAGCTGCTGCGGTTACCCAAGGAGCCGCGTTGATGGATTTCAGGCTGACGGCGGACCAGGACGCGCTCGTGACCGCGATCGACAAGCTGGCCGAGCCGTTTGCCACCAAACCCACCGAGTTCCACGGCTTTGCGCTCGCCGGATCGGCGCTGGAGCGCGAGCTCGAGGACGGGCAGTATTTCGATATTGCCGCGATCCCGGAGCTGGGTTCCTTGGGTGCCGCCATGGCCGTCGAGCGGCTGGCTCGCCTGCCGTGCACGGCTGAAATCGCGCTCTCGATGTTGGTGCGGCCGCAGCTACCCGGTGAGTGGCCACGACCCCTGGCATTGGTTGAGCGTTCGCGGCCAGGCCGCTTCGTTGCAACCGCGAAAACAGTCATTGTCGTAGACAAAGACAGCGTCGGCATCACCCAGCCGCAGGCCGGCGATGTCGAGCCGGTTGAATCTCTGTTTGCCTATCCCATGGGCGTGTTGAAAGCCAGCGCTAAGATAGAAGTCGTCGGCTGCGACGCTGCCGCCAACATCCGGAAATGGCTGCGCGTGGCACTTGCGGCTGAAGCGAGCGGCCTGCTGCAAGCGACGGTTGCCGCTGCGGTGGAGCACATTACCCTGCGCAAGCAGTTCGGGCGGCCGCTGGGCACGTTTCAGGCTCTCCGGCACCGAATGGCAGAGTGTGCTGTTCTTTCCGGTGGTGTGCGGTGGCTAGCGTTGAAAGCTGCCGGCACCGCTGATCCCGGTGACGCTGCATTGGCGGCATTTCATGCACAGGAGAGTGCCACGCGCGTGGTCTACGACGCTCATCAGATGCTCGCGGCGATGGGCATGACTCTCGAGCACCCGTTGCACTTGTGGACCTATCGCCTGAAGGCGCTCCTCGCGGAGTTGGGCGGACGCGGCGGACAGGCGCTGGCTGTTGCGCGGGATTGTTTCAGCGCGGACCTTTAGGCAGTCCGAGCACGCGTTCGGCGATGATGTTGCGTTGGATTTCGGCGGTGCCACCCGCGATTGTTTCGGAGAAAGCGTCGAGGTAATCGTGTCCCCAGCGATGCATTCCTACAACCTCGGGCGCATCAATTCCGTACAGGTCGATCGCTGCAGCGGTCACACGCTGTGCAAACTCCGCGAAGCTCAGGCGAATCATGGAGCCGCCGGAATCGGGTACGCTGTTCTCACAGTCGAGAGCAAATCGATAGGTCGTAGCCCGGATGGACGCCCCTTCCGCTCGCAGCCGTGCGAGTCGCAGCCGCAACTCGCGCCGCTCGGGTGGGCAGACCGCGAGCAGCTTTTCAACCTTCAGGTTGAGTCCAATCAACAGTGCGAGCGCGGCGGTTCCCCGCTCGAAGCCAAGAGTGGACATGGCCGTTCCCCAGCCGTTGTTCAGCCCCCCTACGACATTGGTCAGCGGTACGCGCACGGAGTCATAAAACACTTCGCAGTATTTGCGCGGGCCTGCCATCGTGCGGATCGGTCGCACAGTAATACCTGGTGTGCTCATGGAGCAGATCACCCACGAGAGCGCGGCCGAAGTTTTGGCTTCGCTGTCCGTGCGAATCAGCAATTCTTGCCAGTCGGCGATATCCGCGAAGCTGGACCAGATCTTGTGACCGTCGATAATGAGCTCGTTGCCTTCCACCCGGCCACGGGTTTTGAGACCGGCCAGGTCGGAGCCGGCACCGGTTTCCGAGAATCCCTGGCACCAGATGACTTCGCCGGCGAGGATCTTCGGTAGATGCAATGCCTTCTGTTCCGCGGTTCCACACGCAATCAATGTGGGCCCCGCGTGGTTGAGTCCGACAAAGGACGCATTGAGAGGTGAGGGCGCTCCCGCTCGGGCATACTCCTCGAACCAGACGATCTGCTCCAGGACCGACAGTCCACGGCCGCCCACGTTCGTCGGCCACGCAATGCCAGCCCAACCACCGCGCGCCTGCCGCTGCTGCCAGGTCAACGCATAGTCCCGTGATGCGGGGCCGTCCTCGGGTGGAGGATCCGAAGGTACATTCGCCTCGAGCCAGTCGCGGGCGGCGCGCCGAAAGTTGGAAATGGTCATGCGAGGTTCACCGGTCGGTCATCGCCGCCAGAGTGGCGCGAATCTGATGTTTGAGCACTTTACCGGCGTCGTTCCTGGGCAGTGACTCCCAAATGGCAACCTGCTCAGGCACCTTGAATGTAGCAACACCCTGCGAGTCGAGAAAGGCGCGCAGGCTCGCGACGTCAGGTCCGGGCATGCTTCGGGGCACGATCACGGCACATGCACGTTCGCCCGTGCGCGGATCCGGCAGGCCGACAATCGCGACATCGGCGATGTTGGGGTGGCCGATGAGAATGTCTTCGATTTCCTTGGGTGAAATGTTCTCACCCTGTCGAATGATGATGTCCTTCGCCCGGCCGGTCACGACGAGGTACTCGTCATCGACCCAGCGGGCGAGATCGCCTGTTTTGAAGAACCCCTCGGTATCAAACGCGTCCGCTTCGTCTTCCGCATGTAGGTAACCGCGCAACATTTGCGGGCCGCGAGTGAGGATCTCGCCTTCGCAGTTAACGGCGGCCTGGGCGTGTCGATCGGCAGATGTGCCGGCGTGTGGCACCAACTTAATCTCGGCGATGCCCGGGCGGCCGTCAGTATCGGCGCCGTGTTGTGTATCGTCCGGTCCCGTCGATCCAACCGTAGTCACGGGCACCTCGGTCGATCCATACACGCGCGTCACGACTGCGCGCTCAAAATGAGCCGCCGCACCGCGGATCAAAGCGGGCGGCACCGAGGCTCCGCCGCAGACAAACAACTTCAGGCTCGGCAGATGCGTCTGGGCGCGCTGGGCGGCGCTCACTATTTGCTCCAGAAATGGAGTTGCCCCGGCCATGTGCGTGCAGCCCTCCGTGTCGATGATCTTTACGGCATCGTCGGCGTTCCAGCGATCCATGAGTACCCCCGTCGTGCCGAGTAGAAGCGGGCACTCGAATGCATAGATGGAGCCGCCGATATGGCCAATCGGCGAGGGGATCAGGAACTTGTCGCCCGGTTCAACTCGCCAGTGATTGCGGATCTGGCAGATCAGCGCATGGATGGAGTTGTGACTGTGGAGAACTCCCTTCGCCCGTCCGGTCGTGCCTGACGTGTACAGAATCATTCTGATGGCATCGGGATCGAGGGCAGGCAAGGGACTTGGCTGCGCCTGTTGGATCATGGACTCGTATGCCGTGTGACGTCCCGCATAGCCGCGCAGGACGACTACCTCCGGCGACGAGTCGAGTAGAGCCGTGACCCGGCTCATCATGGCTATATAGTTGTGCTGGCGGAATGTGGACGGCACGAAGATCAGCCGGGTGCGCGCATCCTTCAGAATGAATAATAGCTCGCGCTCGCGCAGCGACGGCAGAATCGGGTTGACTATCATCCCGGCCAGTGTGGCAGCCAGGTAGATGACTGCCGCTTCATGCCAGTTGGGCAGCATGAATGACACCACGCTGCCCATCGGCGCGCGAGCCAACATGGCATGCGCGAGCAGTGTCGCCTGAGACTGCAATGTCTGGCAGTCGACCCGGTGTTCCCCGTCGATGAGCAGGACGCGTTGGGGTGTTCGCTGCGATGCCGTTCGCAGGGAGTCGGCAAGTGTACCGTCGATCCACAGTCCGCTCGCGTAGGCGCGGGCGGCCCGGTCATTGTTCCAAAGCCGGCTGGCAATCATTCTTCGGCAGAGTAGATACCGGCGGCGCTCGCGTCTTGATGGCCGACGACTTTCGGCGTGCGGCAGGTGCCAGCCGCCCCCGGTGTCGCGCAAGGCCAATACGCCGTCCTCGAAGATCAATACGACGAGCGCCAGCGCTCCTTACGCTGCCATACCGCATGGCAAGGCAGAATCGTGCAGGCTGAGACCCGTTACCATCCCAGCTCTGACCAGCTTGCCCTCGCTGGTACGATCGAAGAGTCGCTGGCAGCCCTGTTGCCGCTCGCTCGCCTCCACCAGTCGCCCGCCGAAGATGCCGATACCTGGTCCGGTCTCGATGACATCGGCATCTTCGGAATCAGTCTGAGCGAGGCAGAGGGTGGCAGCGGACTCGGAGCCGCGGAGGAAGCGCTCATTGTGACGGCGCTCGGGCGGCGCCTGGCCGCCCCCAGTGTGCTGGCAACCATCGGCGCAGCACACGGGACGGCCACGGCGCACTCGCGCTCATGGCGCAGCCGCCGCGTTGCCGCCGCATATCGGCGCGGCAATCGCACCATTGTGTTGGATGACCCCGCCGCCGATCTCGTGCTCCTGCGTGATCCCGGCGGAGCGACGCTCCACGAGTTGGATTCCTGCACGCTGACCTCAATCGACGACCGACTTTGGCTCGCAGGTTTGCGCGAAGCAGTCAGGCTCGGCGAATCCCTCGGGCGGTTTGACGCCGCACAACTCCTGCGCCTGCGGTTGATTGATGCCGCCGCGCTGGCCGGAATCGCGCAAGCGGCGCTCGACATGGGTGTCGCCTATGCCGGGATGCGCTCACAGTTTGGTCGACCCATCGGCAGCTTTCAGGCGGTGAAGCATCACTGCGCCAACATGGCCATCGCCGCGCGTCGTGCTCGCGATCAGACCAACTTTGCAGCCGTCGCCCTCGATGAAGGCCGCGCGGACGCGGCTCTGCAGGTCGAGTGCGCCTTCTTTGTGGCCGGGAGGGCCGCGGTAGAGACTGCAGGCAAAAACATTCAGATCCACGGTGGCATGGGTTTCAGCGACGAGGCGGATCCGCACCTGCTGCTGAAACGGACGCAGCTTCTGTTGGCCATCGCAGGCGGGCTGGAAGCGGCGAACGAGCGGATTGCAAACATTGAGGCGGGCTGGTGATGCAGGTTGCAATTATTACGGGCGCGAGCAGCGGAATCGGCTTCGGCTGTGCCGTAAAGCTGGCCGGGATGGGCATGGCGGTGCTCGCTACCGGACGCGACGAGGGAAAACTAGCGCAGGTTACCGAGGCAATCGGAGATCCCAGTCGAGTTGCCACGCTGGCCGTCGATCTGACTGCGGACGATGCCCCGATGCGCATCGTCGAGTTGGCGGTATCGAGGTGGGGTCGGATTGATTTCCTGGTAAACAACGCCGGTGTTGGGCGCCCCAAGCCGCTCCACGAGACCGACGACGAGGCACTCGACTATTTTCTCGGGTTGATGCTGCGAGCGCCATTCCGTCTTGCGCGCGAAGTCCTGCCGCACATGCGGCCGGGTTCGGCGATTATCAACATTACCTCGACTTACGCCGTTGTTGGTGGCCTTCGAGGGGGCGCCTACTCCGCCGCCAAGGGCGGACTGACCGGACTGACGAGCCACATCGCGTGTCAGTACGGTGCCTCCGGAATTCGGTGCAACGCCGTTGCCCCAGGCGTCATCCGCACACCGATGACTGAAGGGCGTTTGCAGGACGAGAAGTTCCGCCGCATGAATGTTGAAATGACGCCGCACGATCGCATGGGCACCGTGGATGACATCGCCAGCACGGTGGCCTTCTTATGCTCCCCAGGTGGTAGCTTCATCAACGGCCAGACCCTGGTCGTCGATGGTGGCTGGAGCTCCACAAAATACCTCTCGGATTTCGCACTCAACTCCACATGGACGGCTCCATGACCCCATGAAGACACGGACTCGGGTTTTGATAGGGACGTTGCTGGCGGCACTGTTACCCCCTTCCGTGCGGGGGAGTGAGGCAGGTGATTCAGATCTGCAGGAAGTGATTGTCAGCGCGCGCAAGCGCCAGGAATCCATTCTCAATGTGCCGGTCATTGAGCAGGCCCTCTCCCAGGACGAGCTCGAGCGGTTCCAGGTCACCGAGGTGACCGACCTGCCCAAGCTGGTCCCCGGCTTGAACCTCGGACACTCCCTGTTGTCGATCGGTACGCTCGTGTCGATTCGCGGTGTTGGCACGGCATCACAGGATCCCGGTGTGGATCAATCCGTATCCCTCAACATTGACGGCCTGTCGCTCGGCAATGGCCTCGCCTTTACCAGCGGTATGTTCGACCTCGGACAGATCGAGGTCCTGAAAGGACCGCAGGCATTGTTCTACGGCAAGAGCAGTCCCGGTGGCGTGATCGCGCTTCGCACCGTGGACCCCACCCGAGAAGTAGAAGTCATCGGCCGGGCAGGCTATGAGTTCGAATCCAACAACCCCCGGGGCGAGCTCATCTTGTCCGGTCCGGTGAGCGACACCCTGAAGCTGCGACTGGCGGGTATGTACTCGCAGGAGAAGGGATATTTCGACAACGTCGCGACCGCCTTACCCGGCAGCGGCGCGTTGACGCCATCGCTCAAACATGATCCGGATTCGAGGAACTACATGGTCCGGGGCACGGCGTTGTGGGACCCGTCCAGCCAATTCACGGCGCGACTCAAAGTCAACTTTGTGCGCGATCGCGCCATCAACGCCGAGACCTCGCAGTGTACGTCTGCGCCCAGCGGCACGGCCGCAATTCCCGGACTCCCCTCATTTCTCGGTGGCGGCGAAGACTGCCGCCTCGATCGGATTTCACGCACCGTGTATCTGGATCCGGCCGCATTCCCCGCGGCGTTGAATGGCGGCGTTCCGTTCCTGGAAACCTCGCAGAGCTACGGTACGCTCGAATTGAACTATCGTCCGCTACCGGCACTGCCGCTGACTTCGACCACGGCATATTACAACATGCATTCGCAAAGCCTCGTGAACGCGAGCGAGTCGACGTACGCGGGGCCTTTCATCGCAGTCAACAATCGATTCCGGCGGCGGGAGCTCACGGAAGAGCTGCGGGCCAACAGCGAATTCTCCGGCCCTCTCAATTTCACTCTCGGTGCCCTGTATGAGAACGGCGATCTGTCCGATCATGTGACGGTCCTGGGAAACGGCGCGGATCTGCTCCCGCCGACACTGGCTGATGGGGTCAACCCCGTCGACATCAGGACCTGGTCGACCTTCGGGCAGGCGCGTTGGAATATTGTCGAGCGGTTGGAACTGGCAGCCGGTCTGCGCTGGACGGATGAGAAACGCGCCGAGGATCCATTCAACTTGGCTCTCGGACAGCCAACCCAGGTACCCACGCCCGCATTGCACTCCAAACGCAGCTCGCCTGAGATCACACTCACCTACGAGCCGACAACCGATCTCACGGTGTTCGGGGCTCTGAAGCAAGGCTACAAGTCAGGCTCGTTCAGCATCGCGACCCCGGCCGTGACGGGCATCGACAATTCATTCGGTGACGAGAAGGTGCAGGGCGGTGAGGCCGGACTGAAAAGCCGGTTGCTGGACCGGCAGTTGTCCCTCGAGGTGGCGGGGTACTTTTATAACTACTCGGGTCTGCAGGTCGGCGTGATCTCGCCGCCGCAGAACGGTGTGCCCATCATCCAGACCGTGAATGCCGCGACCGCGCGCACCTATGGACTGGACCTCCAGACCGGCTTTCGTCCCGCCGCCCTCGCGGGCCTGGGACTCAACCTGGATCTGAACTGGAATCATGCGCGGTACCTGAAATTCAATAACGCGCCCTGTTGGGGCGGCCAGTTGATCAGCGAAGGCTGCAACCAGAGTTTCAATCCGACCACGCAAACCTATACCGCCCAGGACCTGTCGGGCACGCCCTTGGTACGGGCGCCGCAATGGCAGGCGACTGTCGGTTTCGACTACGAGCTCGCGCTCGCCAACGACTACCGGCTGATATTCGGCAACAGCAATGCCGTCTCGTCTCGCTATGTCACGTTTCTCGCGGTCGACCGCCCCAACCAGGACAACTATCAAGGCGCCTTTGTGAAAATCGACCTGAATCTGTCACTGCAGGGACCCGGCAATCGCTGGGAAGTGGCACTGATTGGCAAGGATCTCAACGACAAGGTCACCTCGGGGAACTGCGTGGCATCGCCGCTGCGGGGCGGGGCGATCATCGCCACCCCATCCGGCGGCCCGACCCGGCCCTTCGCCGGTATCGACCCGGCGAGCTGCTTCGCCGACCCGGGGCGCGAGGTCTGGCTGCGGTTCACCGTGCGACCGCTCGCCGCGGCCG
>Ga0105237_10001943_pt1 | contig 26329 bp, 21 predicted proteins | sample KBSC24metaG_FD_81520 | JGI IMG/M metagenome (GOLD analysis project Ga0105237, IMG submission 81520) | Corn rhizosphere microbial communities from Kellogg Biological Station, Michigan, USA - KBS C2-4 metaG | ecosystem: Host-associated > Plants > Roots > Rhizosphere > Soil | place: Michigan, USA...
CAAGTGAGTAGTCCCCTGTCAACCAGCGACACTGCTGCAACGCGCATCGTTTCCGTTTCTCCACCACGCAGGAAGGCGATCAACAAAGGATCGGATAGATCGATCCGCGGAGTCGGAGCAGATTCAATCTTTCTGCGCAGAACGACACTGCCGACGATCACCACGGCGCAAAGCGCAACGTAAAATATGAGAAAGTCCGGACCGGAAAAATCAAAAGGATTCACGTCGGATCACCTCACTTAAGGGCAGCGGCGCGTACCCACATCAGCCGGGCTAATTCGATAAGCTGAAACAGCATCTCAGCGGCAACTCCCGCCGGCAGCGTTTGCCGTTCTCTGACGTCAGAGATGAGGTTTATTCCGACGCTGCGGTGTCCCGCTCCTGGCAACGAAGACGAAATGTATTGCAGCGCCTCCTTGGGCGACGGAGCGCTCGCTCCTTCCAATTCGAGAAGCGTGGCGGCGCATGAGCGTAGTGGCCCAGCGGCGTCGGCAACAGTCGCGGCGAGTTGTTCATCCCGCAAGCCGCGCGAAATGTAGCTCTCGCGCAAACGCAGGATCAGGTTGAGTAACGTCTGCTTCAAACGAAAGATCGCGTCTTCGCGCGAAACCGAGAGGCCGGCGAACGGATCATCTCCATAGAGGACACGTCGCCGCCGGCCAATGTCTGCAAACTTGACCGCGAATGCTTGTGACGCCGGTTGAACTTCCTCCTCCAGGAGAAACATCGCTTTGAGTTTGATAGCCGCATGGGCCAGTCGCAGTGGTTCTCGCAGTTGATCTGCTTTCGCCTGGTTGAATTTGGAGAGAATGACTACGACATTGACATCTGACGTAGGACGCAACTTCCCTTCTGCGCCACTGCCGTAAAGCACAATCGACCGCAGATCGGTTTCGAATGCTTTTTTGGTGGAATTGACGAATTCGGTAAGGACTGACTCGACTTTGGGACCATCCATGGCGCGAATTCTACATGTTGTTAGCCACAGATAACACGGATTAATACAGATAAAGTTTTCATCTGCATCAATCCGTGTTATCCGGGCTTTAATTAATCACTTCCCACAGCGAGACGGAGCGATGGTTAGAGCTGAAGACGTAAAGCGTTTTGCCGTCTTTTGACCAATCGGCGGATGCCACCGTCTTTCCGTGTGTCATCGTGATCTTGCCCGTGAGGTCGACGCGGATTAACGGATGCACGACGGTCTGGAGCAGCTCGCCCGTTTGCGAGTCGAAGATCTTTGCGAACTGATTGCTGCTGGTGAGAAATATCTTCCTCGTCGGATGTGGGCGGATGGACGTGTCGTCGGTGACGATCGTCATCCCGTCATCGTCCGTGTTGCAACAACGGTATTCCTTCCCCTCTGCATAAGCCAACCTCTGCTGGAACAGCAGACGGCCGTCGTTGGCGTCGAATGCCTTCAGAATCTTTCCCATCTCGAAAAAATTCTTGGACTTGAAATCGGTGCTCGCAAGTACCTGGTTATCCAGCCAACCCCACGACGGCAACTCGACGTCCGCTAATTGAACCTTCAACTTGCCCGTCGCAGTCTCGTAGATTTGCAGATCTTTCCCGACGTCCAATGCGAAATACTTTCCGTCAGGACTGAACTCCACGTGCGAGTCGTCGATCTTCGGTTGCGGGCGCAATTCGTATATCGGGTTGATGCCGCCGTTGATTTCCCACGCGAGCAGGCGGTGTTCGGACGAAGCTGACTTGTGCTTCTTCACCATCAGCAGGAATTGTTCGTCGGGACTGATCTCTATCTCTCGCGTTTTGAACTGAAACTTCGGATCTGCGGCGGAGATTGTTTTCTCGAGCTCTCCGGTTCGTGTTTTCCAAATGTGGACAACGGAATCACTGTCTGCGACATACTTGATGCCGAACCAGTTCTTCGACTTGCCGGACGCGGCAAAGAAACGTTCGCCGTCGTTACTCAGGTAGATCCACGTGACGTTCTCCACCTGCACGCTGTGCCGATACTCAAACGTTTCGCCATCCCAGAAGCTAACGTTCAGCGTTCTTGTAAACGCACCGACGCGGGCAGCATCCATCGTCATCAGCGTCTTGCCGTTTTTGCTCCAGGTTGCAGAGCGAATGCGGTCTGGATGGTTGAGCGACGCAATACGCTTCTCGGTTTGCAGATCAATTACCCACGCGGTCTGCTTGTTTTCGGTCTTCGTTTTCGTGCGGCCTTCGTACAAACCGAGCAGCATCATTCGGCTGCCATCGGGACTGATGGTCCAGTCGTCCTCGCTGTAGTCGCCGCGAAGATCGCGATACGGCAGATTGAGGGGCCGCGTTTCAATTACCTTGAAGCTCGAGAGGTCGAGCAGTTGAAGGTGTTGGTTGCCGATAATCAGCAGTTGATTTTTCTCTTCGAGATATTTGTGTCGCCGGATCCAGTCATCGACGACGTGAAGACCAAAGTTGCCTCTGTCTTCTACAATCGGCTTCGACTGTGAAAGGGTGGTTGAAAAACAAAGAAGAACCAGCAATACAACGATCGGGAATCGCATCTCCGTCCTCCTCATGGATTGAAGAACGGGGAGAGGACCACATTCTAGTATGATTAGACCATATGCGCCATCATTTTCAGTCCGTCATATTTGATTTCGATTACACTCTGGCCGACTCGTCTCGAGGCGCCATTGAGTGCATTAATTTTGCGCTCTCTGAAATGGGACTCGCGCACGTGTCGGCGGAAGCAGCCTGCCGGACCATCGGCTTATCGCTGCATGAGACTTTTCTCACGCTTGGCGAACATCACGAGCCACATCGATGTGATGAGTTCTACCGGCTCTTCGTGCAGCGAGCCGAGCAAGTGATGAGTAATCTCACCGTGCTTTACGAGTCGGTTCCGGCGACGGTTGAGACGCTGCGTGAAGCTGGTCTACAACTCGGGATCGTGTCGACAAAGTACCGCCGTCGCATCAGCGAGGTTTTACGACGCGAGGCGCTGATGCATGGCTTTGAAGTCGTAATCGGCGGTGAGGATGTCGAGCAGCATAAACCACACCCGGAAGGGTTATTCCAAGCCATTGAAAAACTCGGGTGTTCGACTGCGTCCGTCGTTTATGTTGGCGACAGCGTGGTCGACGCTGAATTGGCCCAACGAGCAGGTGTGCCGTTGATCGTTGTGCTTTCCGGCGTCACGCCGAAGGACGACTTCCGCAGGTATGAACCTATTGCGGTGCTGGAAAGTATCAGCCAGCTTCCGAAGGTTCTCTTAGTCGAAGACCATTAAGGGAATGGGCGGCTTCGCAGTCACTCCTGTATCCACCAGATCTTCACATTCAGGGGGAAGTGTTGTGAATGTTTAGAGTTGGTTGAAAAACAGTTTGAGAAAGTTTTTGCGGGTTGTACAAATACCCATTGAATTTGTGTGCGGGTCCGTACGCCACCGAACCGATTTTCAACGCCTTCGCTGCTACCCTGCCCCTACTTCCCCTAAAGAACTCAGCCTGCAAACAAGGAGGGTATCAATGAGTAATCAGCAGTTAATAAAGTCTGCCCACATTTGGGGTCTAGCCGTGCTTCTTGCGTGTGGGCTATGGACTTTTGCTGGAACCGACCTGAAAGGTCAGGAACAGAACCAGAACCAGAACAGTAACAGCAACACCAGCAACGCAAACACGATGCAAAACAAGAATTCGAACATGCGCGCCAATCGCAACACCGGCGCCACGGGCGAACAGACCGGCATGGCGAATTTGAGTTCGCAGGATCGAGACTTCATGATGGACGCAGCAACGGGCGGCATGATGGAAGTTGAACTCGGTCGCGTTGCAGCGCAACAAGGTACGAGTGATGCTGTGAAGCAGTTCGGCCAGCGGATGGTGGACGATCATACGAAGGCAAACACGGAACTCATGTCGTTGGCGTCGACTAAGGGGGTCACGTTACCGACAGCGCTCGACGAAAAGCATCGCGCGGAGGTGACGAAGCTTTCAAGCATGACCGGCGCGGAGTTTGATCGCGCGTACTCGAAGATGATGCTTAGCGACCATAAAAAAGATGTTAATGCTTTCGAAAAGGAGAGCACGAAAGGTAACGACGCCGATCTAAAAGCGTTTGCAACTACGGCACTCCCGACTCTGCGGGAACATCTGCAAATGGCACAAGCGCTCAATCCCAAAGAAGGCGGCAACAGCAACAACCACAACATGAACAGCAATCGCAACATGAACGGCAACAGCAATTCGAACCGTCCATAGTTTCCGATAGCGCATCACTAAATCCGTACATCCGTGGCCCAGCAAACAGGCATTCAACGCTGGGCCACTTTCTTGTGTATAGACACCCAAGCCCGAGCGGTTGCACAGAGAGGACGGGTTGTGTAAGGTGAGGCTATCCAGACTGACGATCGAAGTCGATGAACCCCCTTTGTTTTATCGTCGTAGTTGCGCGCGCGGGCATTCTCGTCTGTTTGGTATCACTGTCGGTCGCCGCACAGCAGGCTGATCCTCAGGCTCCTGTCGTGGTCCAACCCGGTGCACCGGGCCAGCCGACACGGATACTGCCGCCCTCGACCACAGGTACCTTGCCGCCAATTTCGCCTGCCGATGTTCAGTTCATGCAGGGCATGATCATGCATCACGCGCAAGCGGTTGAGATGACGGCGTTGATCGACTCGCACACCGAGAACAAGGATCTGCGAACGCTCGGCGCACGCATCAGCAGGTCGCAATCAGACGAAATCGCGTTTATGAAACGCTGGCTCACTGCCAGGGGCGAACCGGTTTCGCACGCAATGCCGGAAATGCACGGGATGCACATGCCCAACCATCAGATGTTGATGCCGGGAATGCTTACGGCAAAGCAGATGGACGACTTGAAGAACGCAAAGGGACCGCGGTTTGATGAACTGTTCCTGAGAGGTATGATTCAGCACCACAATGGCGCGCTAACCATGGTGAAAGACCTCTTTAACACGGCCGGCGCCGGGCAGGATGCTGAGGTATTTAATTTCACCACCGACGTCGACAGCGGCCAACGCGCTGAGATCAGAGTGATGCAAAAAATGTTGGGCGAAAAGCCATAGATTAGGTAGGAAAAACTATGAATAGTGTAAACAACATCGCCTTCCGCTTGTTACTGACTTCCCTTCTTCTATGCTCGTCGTTTTTATTGGTAACACGGGCGCAGACGCCGTCGCCGTCACCTTCGCCTTCGCAGCCTCCGTCTTCACAACAGGCCACGAAGCCTGACGACAAAGCCGCGAAAGACGATGGGAATCCATTTGCTCCTGAACCAGCACCGCCGCTACCGGCGGGGATGACGGGTTCAGACACGACTGATCCGCGATACAAATTGAAACCGGGAATCTACGACGCCGGCGAAGCAGCAGTGGGCATCAAGCATCTCCTCCTGCTCAAAAAGCCGGAGGCGTTCCAACTCGGCGCCAGCGATCCGAACGATCCGAAGGTGCAGAAAGTGCTTGGCCTATTCGGCGCGAACGCCAGCGACCTCGCGAAGATTCCGAAACCGGTGCAGTTAGTGACTGCGCAACTCGCTTTTGCACACTCCGACATGGCATTCCAGGGCAATCACCTGTTTCTCGGAAACTTCTATGGGATGAACATCTACGACATCTCAAATCCCGCGAAGCCCACGTTGTTGACTTCGATGGTGTGTCCGGGTGGACAAGGCGATCCTTCGGTATACAAAAACCTGCTGTTCATGTCGGTCGAGATGCCGAACGGCCGGTTGGACTGTGGGACTGAAGGGTTCCCGCCGCCACCTCCGAAGCCAACGCCGTCGCCGGGTGAAGAGCCTAAGTTCAGCCCGCCGCCCGCGCAGAAGGATCGTTTCCGCGGCGTGCGAATTTTTGACATCAGCGACATCAGAAACCCGAAACAGGTGGCCGCGGTGCAAACTTGCCGCGGGTCGCACACGCATACGCTCATCGTCGATCCGAATGACAAGGACAATGTCTACATCTACGTCTCGGGAACATCGTTCGTCCGCCAACCGGAAGAGTTGGCCGGGTGCTCGGGTGAGGCGCCTGACAAGGATCCGAATACGGCGCTGTTCCGGATTGAAGTGATCAAAGTACCGCTGGCGTCGCCGCAGGATGCGAAGGTCGTCTCGAGTCCTCGGTTGTTTATGGATCCGCGGACGGGTGTTCTGAACGCTCTTACCAACGGTGGCAGTCATGGCAAGGACGGGGCGGAAAAGCCGCAGGAGTCCAACCAGTGTCACGACATCACCGCCTACTCGGCGATGGGACTCGCCGCCGGTGCGTGCTCTGGAAATGGACTACTGCTCGACATCAAAGATCCCGCGAACCCGAAGCGCCTCGACGCAGTGAACGATCCGAATTATGCGTACTGGCACTCGGCGTCGTTTTCGAACGATGGAAAGAAAGTTTTGTTCACCGATGAGTGGGGCGGTGGACTCGGCGCGCGTTGCCGTCCGAACGATCCGAACAAGTGGGGCGCGGATGCAGTGTTCCAGATCGAGGATAACAAGTTGAAGTTCGGGAACTACTACAAGATGCCGGCAGCACAGGGTGATAGCGAAAATTGTGTTGCGCACAATGGATCGCTCATTCCGATCCCTGGGCGCGATGTGATGGTCCAGGCATGGTATCAGGGCGGGCTCTCGGTCGTGGACTTTACCGACGCGAATCATCCGGTTGAGATCGCGTACTTCGATCGCGGGCCGATGTATCCAAACATGCTCGCGCTTGGCGGATACTGGTCTACGTATTGGTACAACGGGCGTATCTGGGGTTCAGAGATCGCTCGCGGCTTGGACATATTTGAGCTGACGCCGACGAAGTATCTTACGCAGAACGAGATCGACGCTGCGAAGACGGTTCATTTGAGCGAGTTGAACGTGCAGAACCAGCAGAAGATCGAGTGGCCGCACCAGTTGGTAGTGGCTAAGGCCTACATCGATCAGTTGGAGCGCTCGAAAGCACTGCCGGCGGATCGCGTCGCGTCGCTGCGCCAGGCGATTCAAAGCGCTGAGCATTCAAACGATGGAGCAGCGCTGGCGAAACTCAAAGAGCTGGCGCCATCGTTAGACGAGAGCGCCGGCACAACCCAGAGTGCTGACGCAACCCGAATGCACGCGCTGGCCGATATCCTGCGGAACCCTGCGCGATAAACGCCGAAGGCGTTCGCTAAGATCCTGCGGGACCGGCGCGATAAACGCCGAAGGCGTTCGCTAATTCCAGCCCAGGGTTGGAGCGCAAGCGACAACCCTGGGTAAACATAATCACCATGCGTCTAACCCTGAAAGGGTTATTCCCGCACAGGCCTAACGCTTTCAGCGTTGATCTTTCACGTCCTCGAGACCCAGGGTTGTCGCTTGCGCTCCAACCCTGGGCTGTAATTAGCGAACGCCTGCGGCGTTATCCTCGAGACCCCAGGGTTGTCGCTACGCTCCAACCCTGGGCTACAATCAGCGAACGCCTGCGGCGTTATCCAATCAGCACCGCTACTATATGCTGCAAACCTTTGACTGTCCCAAGTGTGGAGCGCCCGTATCATACGAGCGCTCCACAGATCCTTTAGCCACCAACCACCAAATACGTTGCGACTATTGCCACAGCCAATTGATCGCGCCTGATGAACTCGCAGGACAACCTGCGCGAGTCGTGCGCATTCAACTCGGGCTTGCTCAAGGTGCGAAATTTCCGAAATGGATCTGGTTGCTGCTGGCGATTCCGGCCTTCGTTGTAGTTGTTATTGCGCTCGCGGCGGTCGGCGTGCTCGTGCCGGTATTCTCGTCGGCAACTCGCACCGTTAATCCCATACGCGCCGATGTCCCTCCTAAGCCTAAAGAAAAAGCGAACAGCTTCGCGACTGTCCTTCTCACATTCGGAAGCGAAGGAATCGGTCCCGGAATGTTTACTGACGCACGCAGCATTGCGATCGACGGTGTGGGACGGATTTACGTCGGTGAATACAATGGCGGGCGGATTCAAGTATTCGATCCTGCGGGCAAATTCCTGAATCAGTGGTCCATCGGCGATCGAAAGACGATCCTTCGCGGGCTTGCCGCCGATCGCAAAGGCACCGTCTATGTCGTACACGGTGGAGGCATCGATCGTTACCAGGGAGAAACTGGGGAGAAGCTTGGGCAATTGCAGTACGAACGATCGGGTTTTGATGACGTGTCGATAGGAGCGGATGGCGGATTAGTAGCTTCGTGGCAAAGCAATCGAGACGACATCGTGATGTTTGATCCGAACGGCAAGGTGGTGCGTACCATTCCCGCCGCGATCAGCAGCGCCAGTGGTGACTCTGAGTTGGATATGCGAGTCGCGGTCGACGGCTCGGGAAATATCTACGCGCTCGGCAGGTTCAATAATGGTGTTTTCAAGTTCGGCCGCGACGGGAAGTTTATAAATCGGTTTGGCAGCGGAGGTGATAAACCGGGGCAATTGCGGGCTGCTTATTCGATTGCCGTCGATGGATATGGGCGTGTTTACGTTGGTGATTCGAAGGGGATTCAGGTGTTTGATACGAACGGGCGATACCTGACGATTCTCGAGTTGAAGGGCGTCGCATTCGGCATGGTCTTCAACGACAAGAATGAACTCTTCGTGATCGCACGCGACCGCGTGATCAAGTATTCGGTGCCAGCGCCGTGAAAGAGCCGCACTTCGCTCAGGCTCGTGGTTGGATGAGGTCAGTACCGTAACGCGGTAGCGTCGGGTCAGCTCGGCATCTACGCTCGTGCAACTAACGTTGACCCGACGCTACCGCGTTACGGTACTGACCTCATCCAATACAGTTTTCTTGTGAGCGGGCTTTTCTCATTCTCCCCAAGCTTTAGCTTGGGGACCACAGCTCCAGAATGACTGGAAAACCATTTAAATGGTTTTCCGGAACTTAACGCAACCAGAAACCCCAAGCTAAAGCTTGGGGAGAATGAGAAAAGCTTGGGGAGAATGAGAAAAGCCCCTCGACGACCTCTTACTCCAGTGGAGTTTGAATATGCGTAAATTAAACATACTCGCACTCGCAATCTTCTTACTGATGCACATCGGCGCCACGAACCTCTTCGCCCAGGATGTCACGCGGCAGGAGACGTTGCGCGGCTCAGTCACCCCCGAACGCGAATGGTGGGACCTCCTTCACTACCACCTGAACGTCGAATTCCTACCCGAAACCAAACGCTTGAAAGGCTCGAACATCATCACGTTCAAAACCCTGAAACCCGGCAACAAGATGCAAATCGATCTGCAGCCGCCGCTGGCAATCACAAAAATCACTCACGGCGACTCGCAACTGAAGTTCGAACGTGAAGGAAACGTCTATTGGGTGATGTTTGACAAGGAGCTGCCAAAAGGAATCGAAGACAAGATCGAAGTATTCTACGAAGGCGTGCCGGTCGTAAGTAAGAACCCGCCGTGGGTCGGCGGCATAACCTGGGGCCGCGACGATCTCGGAGAGCATTTCATCGTCACCACCTGCCAGGGAATCGGCGCGAGTATCTGGTGGCCCAACAAAGATCACGGCGCCGACGAACCCGATCGCGGCATGCAGATCAGTGTGACAGTTCCCGAGAATCTAACCGCCGTCGCTAACGGTCGCCTGAAAAACACAGACCATAACGTTGCCGAGAAGAAGAAAACTTTCCATTGGGAAGTCCAGAATCCAATCAACAACTATGGCGTCAACGTCAATATCGGAAACTACGTACACTTTTCTGAAAAGTACCAGGGCAAAGGCGGTGTGTTGGACATCGACTATTGGGTGTTGGCCCACCAGAAAGATGCGGCGGTCAAATGGTTCAAGGAAGTACCGCGCATGTTTGAGGCGTTTGAATACTGGTTTGGCAAGTATCCGTTTTATGAAGACAGCTACAAACTGGTTGCGGTTTCGTATCCGGGCATGGAGCACCAAAGCTCAGTCACGTATGGCAACTGGTTTCGCAACGGCTACTTGCAACGCGACCCGTGTCGCTGCGGCGTAGGGTTTAAGTTCGACTTCATCATCGTTCATGAATCGGCGCACGAGTGGTGGGGCAATAACATCTCGATGAAAGACGCTGCCGACATGTGGATTCATGAAGGCTTCGCGAATTACGCTGAAAATCTTTTCGTCGAATACCACTTCGGGAAGAAAGACGCGGAAGATTACGTTGTCGGCACTCGTCGCGGGATCAGAAACGATGCGCCAATCATCGGTACGTACGGGACGAACCGGCAGGGTTCAGGAGACATGTATCCGAAAGGCGGAAACATGCTCCACACGATCCGTCACATCATCAACGACGATGCGAAATGGCGCTCGATCCTGCAGGGACTCCAGGCTGATTTCTGGCATCAGACGGTTACAACCGAACAAATTGAATCGTACATCACGAGGAAAGCCGGTATCGATCTCAGCAAAGTATTTGACCAGTACCTGCGAACCACGCAGATTCCATTGTTAAGATATGAAGTAAACGGCAAGACACTTTCATTTAAGTATGACCGTGTCGTAAAAGGTTTCGCCATGCCGATTCGCGTGATGATTAACGGTAAGGAGACGCAGATCACGCCGAGCGAAACCAAACAGACTCTCGATTTTCCTGAAGAGATCAAAACGTTCGAGGTCAATCGGAACTTCTACATCGAGTCAGAGAAAAGCGATCTTTGATCTTTTCAACGAATGGAGGTTTCGCATGAGCAACGAGAACAGAGTAGTTGAGCTTAATGACGACGAAAGAGCTTTCGTCGTGCACAAAAAAGCTACTTGCCCGTTTATCGGCGCCGCCGTAAATCAGGGCGACCTTACGGTACGAAACGATGCGAAGAACCCGCTCGCCGCAATCGAGGACGTCCGGCGGCTGGGCAATACCGGCGGCGGACACCTGGGAGAAGTGCTCGTGCTGTTTGCCAATGGCAATCACGGGCTGATGCGCGGCGATTCGGGAAAGTTGGACCACCCGGTATCCGAAGGCCTGTTCTCATTGGAGCTTCCCGGCTCGCAGGGTTCCCACGCGGGCCACAGCGGTATTCTTCAGGACGACCCACACACGCTCGATTCAGGGCGGCTTAGTGAGGAGAATTTCGCAAGGCTCACAAGTCGGGCGAAAGACGGTTTAATTAAACGCTCAGACGTTGGCCGCTTTATCGCGGAAAATGTGTTCAGGGATCCAAACTCCAAAGTGCTCGAAGGAGAAACAGCGAAGGAGTTCGTTCAAGACTTTTTCCAGTTCCTGAAATCGATCGCTTTGGCCGCAGCCGGTATCTTCGACGACGAGGCACATCAGCGCGACGTCCAGCAGAAGTTCACTAAACTCACGGGCGAGGACAACCTTGTCGGTTCAGCCGGCGAGTTCGGGCTGTTGTTCGCCTTCTTCGCAAACAAACCGGGTGCTGAAGAAGTTGATGGTGAGCCGTCGTTGGCGGTCGAGGATCTGAAGCTCATGTTTGTCGACAAGCGCCTTCCGGCAGGGTGGGAAACCTGGAAGAAATCACGACTCGACTGGGTGAAAAACACGAAGGCTCTATTCGACAGCGCGAGAGAAGAATACGCACGACTCAAGCAAGCTTAAGCCGCGCGCAATGGCGACTTTCAGTCATCGCAGGTGTTTGTTGAAGAACTCGAGCGTGCGCGCCCAGGCCAGTTTCGCGGCCTCTTCGTCGTAGCGCGGCGTAGTGTCGTTGTGGAAGCCGTGTTGTTTACCGTCGTACATGTAAACCTGGTAGACCTTGTTGTTGGCCTTGAGCGCTGCCTCGTAAGCTGGAATGCCTTCGTTGATTCGTTGATCGTTACCCGCGTATTGCAACAACAGCGGCGCGGAAATCTTCGGGACATCGTCCACGCTCGCCTGTCTGCCATAGAACGCGACGCCGGCATTGAGATCAGGACCGAGCCGCACGGCAAGTTGATTCACCATGCCGCCGCCGAAACAAAAACCCACCGCGCCGAGTTTGTGTGTTGAATCGGAGCGTGCTTTGAGCCACTTGGCGGCCGCGACGAAATCTTCCGTCATCTTCTTTCCGTCGACCTTGCGGAAAGCTTCAGCGCCTTTTTCGTCGCTGCCCGGGTAACCGCCGACAGACGTCAGACCATCCGGTGCGAAGGCGATGAAGTTGGCAAGCGCGAGACGTCGCGCGACGTCCTCGACGTAGGGGTTGAGCCCGCGGTTCTCATGAACGACGAGCACAGCCGGCAGCTTCCCGCTTTTTGACGGGCGCGCGAGATAGCCTTTGATCGAGCCGTTCCCTTCCGGAGACTGCACGGTTTCATAACCGGCCTTGATGTGTTTGTCGTCGGTCGCGACTTGTTGCGCCCATGCGTAGTTGGGTTTGAGGCTCTCAAAGATCGACGTTACAGTCAGACCGCCGACCGCGAATTTTGCCGCGCGGTCGAGGAAAGAGCGCCGGTTGATGTCGCCGTGCTGGTATTCGTGGAAGAGGTCCAACAACTCCTGCGGGTAATCGCTTGCTACTTTACGTTCCATTCGTTCTCCTTTAAAGCGGTCTGTCTCTGTGTGTTCATTATCATGACATGGCTTGCCTCAAAGTCAGGATTCAGACTTGGATGAGGTCAGTACCGTAACGCGGTAGCGTCGGGTCAGTCTCGAACATACGAAATTCTTAGCAAATTTGAGAGGCTCTACGTCGACCCGACGCTACCGCGTTACGGTACCGACCTCATCCAACAATGACTCTCGACTCTTGAGGCAAAAGCTTCATGACATCCTTTACAGGATCAGCATCAGAGGGGCTTTTCTCATTCTCCCCAAGCTTTAGCTTGGGGTTCTGGCTGCGTTAAGTTCTGGGAAAACCATTTAAATGGTTTTCCAGTCATTCTGGAGCGGTGGTCCCCAAGCTAAAGCTTGGGGAGAATGAAAAGCTTGGGGAGAATGAGAAAAGCGGCGGCCAGGGAGTGCCGCCCCTACAGTATCAGACTGGGATCTTCCATGCATTCGCCGCGCCACCGTTCGCCGCCATCCATTTGATCGCGGTGATGCTCGGAAGGAAGAGATACAAACCGCCTCTCGTGGTTACAAAGTTTGAGAGGCCGTTCACCGTGACGGCCTTGCCGTTTTCCCAGTATGTGAACTTATCCTGATTCGGAACCTTGGGAACGTCGCCAACGTTTCCGAGCAGCGGATCAATACCTGAAAGAGCTTTCCCGCCCGCAAACGTTGCGCCGTTGACCCACTGCTTCATAAGGAACTCGAACTGATCGGTTAGGTTTGCGCACATGAAGTGCCCGGCGAGCCCGCGTTCCTTTCCGTCATCGACACCCGTGTAGACTGGACCATATGCATCAGCTCTACGCATGATGCGATGGTTTATTTTGTCGCCAACCACCACCACCAGCGGACCTCCGCGCGGATACGATCTCCTTGTGTGCGCAGAAAAAGGACATGGCTGTCCGACAGTGTCATTGCCATAATCGAAGTCCCTCATTTCATTATCAGAGAGCCGTTGGCCGGGAGTATCCGGACGAAGAACCACTGGATTCCCGTTGCGCCACCTTCCGCACAACTTGCTCGCGAGTATTTCCTGCGCGGCTTCGTCCCTGCCGTCAGCCTTGAGGAAAGTCTCAAACGCCTTAACATTTTGTTCGAGAATACGGAAGGCGCTGAAGGTGCCGTTCTGCCCCAACTCTGGCGGGTTAGGCAAATTGTAGGACGTCATCTCTCCCTGACGGAGAACAAATTGCCAGGCAGGGACATAAGGAAGCTCTTGAGGACGGGGGCAAGGTAAACCGACCTCATCGACGATAGGCTCCGAGATGCCATCGGTGTAGCCGAAATGGATTAGGCGATACTTCTGCATGGTGACCGGATCGAATTGAATGATCGGATCAACATCCCACTCCAGCACCTCGTGACCAGGTGCGCCTGACGGAGGTATGACTGGATCAAACATTGCTCGCAGTTTTACAGAGAACTCCCTGCGAGCTTCAGGTGTGAACGTATACAGCGAGAGCAAGACGTGGGCCAGGTCGGCGTTATCTCTGTTCAGCTTGGTCAACCAATTCGACGGGTCGTTGGGTCCGATGTCCAAAACTTTTTGAGCAACGGTGGCGGAGGCAGCGCCGCGAAGAAATGAGCCGAAGTTGCCCGGATCGAAATTGACAGTTGCCGGGAGCTTGAGAGCTTCGAGACCCTTCGCCGTCAGTCCGATATGGAGCGCGTACTCCGGCTTCATGCCGGGTGGCCAGCGCGCAGCGCTGGTCACGGACATGAGGCCGGAGCCCGAGGTTAATGCATCCAGAAACGACAACGCCGCGCTGACCTGACCGATCGTGATAACGAAGTGCCGAACTTTCGGCATGTTATACCCATGCAGGATGTTTCCCTGGATGTCAGGAAGATCCTCAGGGTGAATTTTGAGAGGATCAGCGAATTTCAGATTTGGGTCCGGGGTAGACTCGGGCATGACGCTCCTTTACGGGTGTAGGATGTTCTGCACCGTCAGCTCGGGATACGCGCTGTACCACTGGCCCCACGTGTTGGCCGGATTGGTTGCATCGTACTTCATAATTAAATCGGCAAAGGCTGTTGCATGCTTAGTAACGGGATCCAAGCCCTCGGCAGCTTTATCGTCAACCGCCTTGAGGAAATCGTTAAAGAAGGCAGCCACGCCGGGTTGGTTCACGAAATCCTGGATGTAGTCCCTGAAATCTCCGTCGTACGTTGTGATTACGGCCGCAAGGTTTGACGGAACACCAGAGGGATTGCCTGGCTCAAAAACGAAAATGCGCGCGAAATGGACTGTGCCAACAGCGTCGAGACCGTCGCGATTGATGGGAGTGGTTTTGAACTTTCCTCGTAGGAGATCGACGTACTCTTTTTTTATGGGAAGCAGCGCGGTCAACGCATTTTGAACGGGTGTGTCGGACATGATTTTTCTCCTGTTGTTTGAGATTGATTTGTGGGATTGCCGATGCTATGTACGTCGTTTGATTAAGGGTTAACCAGTGACGTGCATGAAGACGACTGAACTATTGACTACTTCGATCAGAGATCTGGGAATTGATTCGTAAGGCGACGAGACCTTAGCATAGCCATCGCGTTCAAGACAAGATTGAGAAATCAAACATGCGAAAGATAATTCACTTCATCGTTGTCTGCTTGCTTGCCGCGACTGTGGTTTGCGGGCAGAGTACGAATACGACCGCACTAAAAACCGCGCTTCAACTCAAACTCGATGAGTGGCACAAGGCGGGGAACTTTCCCGGAGCGACACTCGGCGTCGTGCTTCCTAATGGCGAATCGTTCGACCTCGCAGTTGGGTTTTCAGATCGCGAGAACAAAACGCCGATGAAAGCCACGGATCGGATGCCGGCAGGCAGCGTCGGTAAAACATTCGCTGCCGCAACCGCTTTCCAGTTGATCAAAGAAGGCAAGCTCAACCTCGACGACAAGATTGAGAAATACCTCGGTGGTGAACAATGGTTTCCGCGTCTGCCGAACGCGAAAGACATCACCGTACGGCAGTTGATGAACCACACGAGTGGGCTTGTGCGTTATGAGTTCAAAGAGCAGTTCACGAAAGATCTGACGACGAATCCGGAAAAGGTCTGGAAACCCGCGGAGCTCGTGAGCTATCTACTCGATGAAAAAGCGCCGTTCGAGGCCGGCAAAGGCTGGGACTATTCGGATACGAATTACATCGTGTTGGGAATGATCATCGAAAAGGTAACGGGCAGAAAGTTCTACGACGAAGCAAACAGACGGCTACTCAAACCGCTGAAGCTAACTGACACGATTCCGCAGGATGGACCAAGATTGAAAGGTGTGGTCCAGGGTTATGCAGGTCCGAATAATCCATTCGGCGGAACGGACGCAATGCTCGTGAATGGGAAGTTTACGGTCAATCCGCAGTTTGAGTGGACCGGCGGTGGGTATGTTTCGACTGCACACGATCTCGCGCGTTGGGCGAAGATGTTTTACGAGGGCAAAGCATTCTCGCCGGACCTGCTGCCGCAAGTCGTCGACGGCGTAGCGGCGCCAATGCTCGGCCGCGAAAGTAAATATGGCCTCGGAGCAATCATTCGCAAGACGTCAATCGGAACATCGTACGGGCACAGCGGGTTCTTTCCTGGATACATGACGGACATGATGTACTTCCCGGAACAGAAAATCGCGGTCGCCGTGCAAGTGAACACGAGTGTGGGGCGCAGTCTCGGCAAACCGCTCAGCAGAGTGTTAGTCGAGGTGGTGGATGAAATCGCTCGACAACCAAAGTAAGAAAATCTCAACATACCAGGAGTAAAAATGCATTCTCCTGCAGACAGACGGATCGCTTGGCTGGTGACGCTCGCCGTACTGGCCCACCTCGTCGTTGTTGTGTTTCACGGCCAGGCGCACACGAGACTGGCGATTGCGCTGGCGAGCTGGCAACAAGTGTATGTCATGGTAGTTATTCTGCTGGCGCCGCTGGTCGCACTTGCGTTGTCGTGGACACGATATGCCCGAATCGGTGTTTGGCTCTTACTCGCCTCGATGCTCGGCTCGTTCATCTTTGGAGCAATCTATCACTACGTCATCATCTCTGAAGATCACGTGGCCCATCTGCCTTCGGGCGACGCACGCGGGTTGTTCCGTGTTACTGCGTTGCTGTTATTAATAACTGAGGCAGTTGGTGTGGTGGTGGCGGCGATAGCGGCTCGAACAAAGCTGCACCGGAGTACATTAAGAACATGAAACTCTTGAGTCTGCTTCTTACATTGTTTCTCTTTGATCGTAGACTATTTGCGTGGCGGTGATGTAAGCAAGACAAAGATCGCGCTGTCGCCTTTGAAGTTCAACACGATCCCGAGCTCGAAGAACTGACAGACTTTCACCGCGGATTAAGGAGGCTGACGATGGGCAACATTCTCGACGAGGGTGACCGGGGTGCAATCAGTAGCAGGCTGCGATCGCTGTCTGCATCATCAACCAGGCGGTGGGGCACCATGGACGTAGTGGGCATGCTCGAGCATCTTCGCTTGTCTGCACTCATGACGGTTGGAGAGTTGTCGGTGCCTTCGGTGAACAAGCGCGCGTTCCATAGGTTTCCTCTCAAGCACCTCCTCCTGTACGTGGTTCCATTCCCCAAGGGAGCGCCAACAGCTCCCGAGCTGAAGCCGGCGGATGCGGCATCGTTTGAAGAGGAGCGCACAGCGTTGCTGGAGTTGCTGGAACGAATCGGAACAGGAGTTCGCGACGGTGTTGGACCAGATCATCCTCTGTTTGGAACGCTAACCCGGCGCGAATGGGGCGCGGTCATGTACAAGCACGCCGATCACCATCTAAAGCAATTCGGAGTGTAAGTTTAGCCGCAGATTTACGCGGATGAACGCGGATCTGATCTGCGTTCATTTGCGTAAATCTGCGGCTAAGAAATTAGCCCGAGGCGGAGCGAGTATCGGATGAGGTCGGCGGTGGTCTCGACGCCAAGAGTCTGCATCATTTCGTACTTATGCGTCTCGGCCGTTCTGGTAGAAATGTTGAGTTCGGAGGCGATCTCCTTCATCGTCAAACCGCGACTGATCAACTTGAGCACTTCGCGTTGCCTCGGAGTAATAGTCGTCTTCTGTGTGTGGGCCATCGACGATTCCGCCGGCAGGTTAGTTACCAGAGGCGAGACATAATTGTTGCCCTGAGCGACTTCCCTGATAGCGTTCACGAGTTCCTCACCGGCAGCGTGTTTCAAGATATAACCCGACGCGCCGCATCGGAACGCCTCAGACACAAGCGTCGCATCGTCGTGCATCGTCAAGAAAATGATCTTAGCGTTGGTTCCGCTCTCCGTGATCTGTCGTACAGCATCGAAGCCGTTGAGAACAGGCATCGAGATGTCTACAAGAATCACATCCGGCTGCAAACGCTTTGTCGCTTCCACCAACTCTTCACCGTTTCCCGCCGTGCCAAGCAGCTGAAACTCGTCCCGCAACAGACTCTCCAGCCCTTGAGCAAACATGACGTGATCGTCGGCAATTAGCAGTCGTATGCGTTTCATCTCTACACCGTGAACGGAACCCGAGCGATGACCGTTGTGCCGCGCTGCGGCCCGGACCGAATCTCGCACACTCCCTGTAACAAGCGCAAACGCTCTTCAATACTTATCAAGCCTAACCCACCACTCATCCTGAATACGTCCACGTCAAATCCCTGTCCCGAATCAGACACTCGCAGTTCCAGACCGTCGGAAACTCTCTTCAGCGATACAGCAGCCGATTCCGCACCTGAATGTCGAGCAACATTTCGCAGCGCCTCGACCGCCACCCGGTAAAGACAAATGGACGTCTGAAAAGGAATACGTTCATCGCCGATCTCCGCCGTGAGCTGCACGTTGATCTGTTCTTTATCGTTGAAACTTGCGATATACGACTCGAGAGCAGTCACTAATCCGAGGTGCTCTAAAACAGCGGGATGTAGTTGGTGCGACAGTTTGCGTACCTCGTTTGTGAGTCCGTTTGCGGTTTCCCGCAGTCGATCCAACTCTTCGACCAATTCTCCTTCCTGCATCGGAAGCTTTCGCTTGAGCCGGCTGATACTTACCGAGAGCATCGCGATCTTTTGATTCAAATCATCGTGAAGCTCGCGTGAGATGCGGCGCCGCTCCGCTTCCTGGACGTCGATCAGTCTTCCGAGTAACTTCCTGATGTGGTTGTGGCTCTGGTGCAGTTTTTCCTGACTGTCGCTCAGTGCTTGTGAAGCCTGCTGGGCCACGTCGAGAGCGAGCACGAGTCGAACCTCTTTCTGCGACGCAGCGTTCTGCGCGCGCTCGCGCTCTTTAATAAGTGCGGCGAGAAACATCAGCGGCATCGATGCGAGGATCAGGAATAGCTGTACTGAAACAGCGCTCATCTCAGGTGATTGAGCCACGAATGGACCGACGCCGTTTATGGCTCCCCAAATCTGCAAGATGCTGACAATGACCAGCGCCGCACTCGATCCTCTTGGACCAAACCTTATGGCGGCCCAGAGCAGGAGTGGCAATGGCAGGTAGAGGAGCGCGTGCCGTGTGTCAGGCTCTGCGGTTCCGGAACGAAGACTCACCAGGCCCACAACCAACAAGCCAAGCGCGAGCAAAGCACCTTCGAGATAATGTTTCCACGACCAGGTGTGTAATGACGAGAGTTCAAATCGACTCCACGTGACAATCAGCGGTACCAAAGTCAACGACGCAAGCACGTTCGAGAAAACGCGCATGCGAAAAACTGACCAGTAAGTACTATGGCCAAAGCCGTTGAGCACCACAAAAGCTGAATCGAGGAATGAAGACAGAAAGGGACCGACCGCCGCGACAACAAGAAACATCGATACGTGACGCGTATTATCAAAGCGCACTGCCCTCTGTGTCAGATATCGCATGATCGACGCGCCGATGAGAGCTTCAGCGCAGTTGCTTACAAACCAACAGAGGATCATCGTCATCGGGATGTCGGCGTTTACCTGGACGAGGAGGTGCGCGGGGAATGCGGCAAGCAAAAGAAACCACCACTGGCGTGGTCGAGACAACAACAACGCCGCCAGCAGGATCGAGTTTGGCGGCCAGAGAGTAGAGACTGGATGAGGTTGAAAGGTTAATGCGAAGCCGAGCTTCGCGCCTACATAATAACCACTGCCAACCAACAACGCGGCGAGAGCCGGGCGCAGCAATTGCTCACCTCGGCTCCTAACGTCTTGACGGCTTGTTTGTGTTGTACTCACGACGAGTTCGGACATCGTCGTGCCTCCGTTGCTGTGGTGGCGGGATTATAGCAAGAGGGTGGACACAAGGATCACAAAATCTAAGGAGTCACCGTCTGCGCAAAAGCTGCTTCCGGCGCTTTCCGCTCTTCAGCCAGGAAACGGTAAGCGACTCCAGCGAGCGCGGCGCCGGTGATGGGCGCAACCCAGAAGAGCCATAACTGCTTGATCGCCCAACCGCCAACAAAGATAGCCGGACCTGTGCTGCGAGCAGGATTTACCGAGGTGTTTGTAACGGGAATTGACACGAGGTGAATCAACGTGAGAGCTAATCCGATCGCGACGCCCGCCAGGGCCTGAGGTGCATGTTTATTAGTGGCGCCAAGAATCACGATCAGAAAAAAGAAGGACAAGACTACTTCCGCCGTCAGCGCGGAGGTCAGGGAGTAGCCACCCGGTGAATAGCTGGCGTAGCCATTCGCCGCGAAACCCGCGCCGGCATTGAATCCAGCTTTGCCACTCGCGATGAGGTAGAGGATGCCTGCACCGATAGTGGCTCCCGCAAGTTGTGCGACGATGTAAGGAATAACATCCCTCGCGAGAAAGCGACGGGCTGTGCAAAGACCAACTGTTACCGCTGGATTGAAATGCCCTCCCGAAACATGACCCACGGCGTATGCCATCGTCAACACTGAAAGACCAAAAGCCAGCGACACTCCAAGCAATCCGATGCCGACCTGAGGAAAGGCCGCAGCGAGCACAGCGCTACCACAGCCACCAAGGACGAGCCATAGTGTCCCCAAAAATTCCGCGGTCAGTCTTTGTGAAAGTGAGAATTCGTGCATTGCTTTATCCTTTTCCAGATGTAATTGCGATCAAACCCTGAAAAGGATTAGGCGATTGGCGAACCCTTACAGGGTTTCAACGACTATTTAATATTCTGATCCCAGGGTTGTCGCTGCGCTCCAACCCTGGGCTGAAATTAGCGAACGCCTTCGGCGTTGTTTCAAACAATAGCGAAATTAGCGAACGCCTTCGGCGTTATTTCAAACAATAGCGAAATTAGCGAACGCCTTCGGCGTTGTTTCAAACAATAGCCAAATTAGCGAACGCCTTCGGCGTTGTTTCAAACAATAGCCAAATTAGCGAACGGCTTCGGCGTTGTTTCAAACAATAGCGAAATTAGCGAACACCTTCGGCGTTGTTTCAAACAATAGCGAAATTAGCGAACGGCTTCGGCGTTGTTTTAAACAATAGCGAAATTAGCGAACGGCTTCGGCGTTATTTCAAACAATAGCGAAATTAGCGAACGGCTTCGGAGTTAATTTTCAAACTGAGCTGAAGTTTGGATGGGCCGAAGTTTCCCTTCTATTCGCGCCTCGGCCCATCCGCCCGAGGTAAGTGCCCAGTGCTGCTCCCTCCTGTTGAAGTAGCCTGGCTCACCCCAGCCACAAAATCGCCTCAGGGTAAATGACAAAACGTGCGACCAGCCAAAACCTCTCGCACTGCAAACAACAAATCGCCCCCCATTCGTGCTTTCGTCACATATGCTTCCGCACCCGTCGCAAGCGCTGCCGTCTTGAAATCGAAATCGTCGTGGAGGGTCAGGAAAACGATCCTGATCTGCGAATCACTCTGCTTGATCCGGTACGCGACTTCTATCCCGCTCATGTCGGGCATCGAGATATCAAGCACGCAAACATCCGGTTTTAATCGAGCTACGGCCTCGAGGAACGCCGGGCCATCGCCGACTGCTGCCAGTACTTCAAACTGGCGCTTCAACAAACGTACAATCGTGTTGCGTATTTCCTCGTGATCATCCGCTACTAGAATACGGGCCCGCGCCAACTCGAACTCCTTTGTCAGGAAGTGTTCGACAACCTCCCGGCATAGCTGGGGACTAATGCGTGACTATCGTAAGGGGCCCACGCTGGAAAAGAACTGGCAAAACTAACAGGTCAGCAACCGATTTTCAGTAATGCGTCAGTTTGAGATTTGGAACAAAAAACGCCGAAGGCGTTCGCTAATTCAAGCCCAGGGTTGGAGCGCAGCGACAACCCTGGGAATAGTCCATCCACCATGCATTCAACCCTGAAAGGGTTGCTGTCGCACAGGCCTAACGCTTTCAGCGTTTTTCTCTTTTTGCTTTTGTGACCCAGGGTTGTCGCTACGTTCCAACCCTGGGCTTGAATTAGCGAACGCCTTCGGCGTTTTGTACAAATTTCAAACTGACGCACTACCAAAACGCACTACCAATTCGCCTATGCAGCGACTATCGAGCTTCGCATCGCATATTCAATTAATTCTGCGTTGCTTCGGATGTGGAGGTGTTCCATCATCGTGTACTTGTGGAAAGCAACGGTACGCGGAGAAACGTTGAGCACAAATGCAACCTCTTTCATTGACCGTCCTTCGGCCAGTAATTGCAAAACCTCCTTCTGCCGCAGCGTTAGCGGACTAGTGCTCTTTCTTAGTTTGAAGTTCTGGACGAACGAACCATCCATTCCCTTGGTCATCAGCGGCGTCACGTAAAAACCACCCCGCGCGACTTCACGGATTGCATTCTGCAATTCGGTAGCCGCGGAATTCTTCAGCAGATAGGCTGAAGCACCGAGACGGAACGCTTCGCCGGCCATGTCCGGATCGTGGTTCATCGTGAGATAAACAAGCTTCACCAGGGGCATTGCCTGTTTGAGTCGTTGTCCTGCATTCAAGCCGTTCATCGCCGGCATGCCAATGTCGAGCACGATGACGTTGGGGTGAAGGCCCGGGGCGCCCTCCATCAGCGAACGACCATCGGCAAACATGCCGACGACGTCGAATTCGGGTTCCAGCAGATTCTTCAGAGCATCCAGAATCAGAGTATGGTCATCGGCTAGTATGACTCGGGGGCGTTTCATAAATCTCTCCCTTCGATCTAAAGAAATCGTTCCTAAGCAAATCGGGATTTCGTCGGAGACTCAGCTTCCAGCTTCAACGGCACAGACACCTCAATGCGAGTGCCGTGCAGATGTTTCGAGTAAACATTTAGCTGACCGCCGAGAATGTGTAGTCGTTCTTCCATGCTGATGAAGCCCAGCCCTTTTTCCATCAAAGATGTCTTTGGATTGAACCCACAGCCGTTGTCTGAGACCGCGAGGCGAACGACATTTCGAGTTCTGGTCAACACTACTCGAGCAGATTCTGCGCGACTATGCTTCACACAGTTGCGCAAACCCTCCTGCGCGATTCGGAAAATACACAACGTAATGTCCTTGGGGAGAATGGACGGAAATCCGTTCTGATGAAATTCCACTTTGAGCTTTCCGCTCTCAGTCAGATCGGCGCATAGGCTCTTGATCGCGGCTGCTAATCCCAGGTGGTCCAGTTTCGAGGGATGAAGCTTGTAAGACAGCCGGTGAATCTCAGCCGCTATTTCCTGAGCCTGCGCCTGTAGACGTTGCACATCCTGGCGGAGACCGAGCGGTTTCTGTATTTTTTGTCCGAGCTGGTCCAACTCGATAGACAGGACCGCCAACCTCTGGTTGAAGTCGTCGTGCAATTCGCGAGCGACTCTGCGGCGCTCATCCTCCTGCGCTGCAATCAAACGCCCGCCCAAATCTTTCAAAGCCTCTTCAGCACGCTTTCGTTCAGAGATGTCGATCATAAAGCCATGCAGTTTCGTGGCTTCTTCGCTCTCCTGACCAACACTAATCAGGTTCTGAATCCAAACGAGCCGTCCATCACTCGCCCACATGCGGAAAGTGAGATCGAAGTGCTCAGTAATTTGGGTGTGATTCTCGTAAGCTGCCAACACGGATTGCAGATCATCCGAATGGACATGTGAAGCGAGGAAATTCGGTTCGTACCACGCTGACACCGAATAGCCGAGCATCTGAACCGCGTGTTCACTCACGTACGTGAACCGTTGTCCCTCGACCTCGCCTTCCCAGGCCAGGATCTTTGTCCCCAGAGCTTTAATTAAGCGCTCCTTGCTATCTCTGAAATCCTGGCGAAGAAACGGCAGCTCTTCATGAGTTATCAAGACTCTGAAAGTTGATCCCGGCAGATTCAGGCGTGCGGCGTGCATGATGAAAGGCCGCGCCTCATTCAACAACGGGTAGTAATATTTGCGATGAAATTCCTTCTCGTTCCCGAATAGTATGTTTTGAATATCGTCAGCCAAAGTGATGTTTGCGTCGTCATCTGCTTCTGACTGCGTCAATCTTCTACAGCTTTCAAAGTAAGAAGGTCCGGTGGTGTTTTTGCCTTCAGCGCTCTGCTCGAGCAAGCCCCAGGCTGTACTCGCATAGATAATTGACCCTGATTCATCGAGGACTGCGACATTCGAAACGCAGGCATCCACGATCGCCTGCAACGAATTATCCGGCGATATGTTGTCCTGCATCATCGAAGTGCCTGTTCCCTTGCCAAAACGCAAAATCATGGTGCTAGTCCATTTCAACTGAGTTTGATCCCACTTCACAGGTCAGGCTTCGATCGCTCACGCTTCACGGTTTGGATTCGTGCGAGGTCACGTTTGCTTTCGAATCGATACTGCGAATGCTCAATATGGCTATCGCCCCTCTCAGAACAGCGAAGTTATTTGAACCGAGATAGTTTTTGAGATCTCTTTCCGTGTCCCATTCACTAACGAGCAACGTCGAATCCTCGTCAGTCATATCGAGATAACAATCGAGCGCGCGGCAACCTTTAGCGTTCTTCAATGGCGCGAGTAAGCGGTCGACGGTTTGGAGAAACTCTGTTCGCTTCCCCGGCTGTAGAGTGATCCTGGTCGTATTCACAATCATCTTGAACACACTTCAACGCACACGTTAGATACCGGGCCGCACACTCCGCCTATCAAACCTCGTAAGTCTTTCTTCGGTTTTCTCTCGGTAAAGAGAGGGGCGATTTGTAAACCTTTGTGCTCTTCTGTTGCAATACGCGTGCACAAAGGATGCAGAACACGAGAAGTACGTTAAGCCTTTGAACTCAATAATTACGTATGTAACCGAAGCGAGACATTCTTCCCCACCTCAAAAATGTGCCGTTGTATATCGCGGGAACTGTGATACTGCACGGCAGTCGGAGAGACTTCGTTGGGATCACGTTATTGCGCGGATGTATGTGAGTCGCTTGCTATCAAACTAGCAGTACGCCGCTGTATTCCGAGCTTTATCATCCTGGTGCGAAGAGTGCTCGGATTGAGGCCAAGTATTCTCGCGGCTCCATACTTACCTTCGATTCGCCAACCGGTATTTTCGAGAGTGCGAATGATGTATTCGCGCTCGACCTCTTCCAGAGTTTGTGTGGGACCCTGATCGGCAACCTCGTCAAATTGATCGACAACCTGGAGAACACTTCCCTGCGTATGTATGACTGCTCGCTCGATCACGTTTGCCAACTCTCTGACGTTCCCCGGCCAGGAATGGCCTTGCAAGCTCTGCATCACTCGTGGCGAAACCGACGAGATCATTTTGCCGGTCTTCTTTGCGTACGTGCTGACGAAGTGTTCGATCAGTAGCGGGATATCGTCTTTGCGCTGTCTGAGCGGCGGCATCGTTATCGGATAAACATTCAAGCGATACCAGAGATCCTCTCGGAACGTGCCCTGCTCCACTTCGAGCTTCAGATTACGGTTCGTGGCCGCGATGATGCGTACATCGACTTTTATCGTTTTACTTCCGCCCAGCCGCTCGAACTCGTTCTCCTGGATTACACGCAACAGCTTCACCTGTAATTCGGGCGGCAACTCTCCGATCTCGTCCAAAAAGATCGTGCCGCCGTTTGCCACCTCGAAACGGCCTTGTTTCCGTCCAATGGCGCCGGTAAACGCACCTTTTTCGTGGCCAAACAATTCACTCTCGATGAGCGTGGGAGACAGTGCGCCACAGTTGACCTTTATTAAAGGCCTGTCTTTCCGAGTGCTCGCGCCGTGAATCGCACGCGCCGCGAGCTCCTTGCCTGTTCCCGTTTCACCTGTGATAAGCACGGTGGAATCTGTGGGTGCAACCTGATTGATCTTGAAGAGCACGTATTTGATCGCATCGCTCTGGCCGACGATCTCGCCAAACTTTTCATCCAGTTGCAGCTCTTGTTGAAGGTAAATATTTTCTGCCTCCAACTGGTTTTTTAACTGGTGGAGCTCTTCGTGTGCGGTCTGTAGTGCGACTTCCGACTCTTTGCGCTCGGTGATATCGATGGCAGAACCGATGTAGCCGAGAAACGTGCCGTCAGGTGAAAACCGTGGTACGCCTGAAGAATATACCCAGCGATATTCTCCATCGCTTCGTCGTAACCGGTATTCAAGCTCGAGAGGTTCTCGGTGTTCCAAGGTGGTCGTGTAGGTCTCGAGGACAGCATCGTAATCCTCTGGATGAATGTCCTGGGTCCACCCATCGCCTAACAGTTGTTCCATGCTTCGGCCGGTAAAATCGACGCCGCGTTTATTGACGTAGGTACATTGCTTATCCCGGTCGACAATCCAAATGATGACGGGCGCCGTATCAGCCACGTTTCGAAACCGCTCTTCACTTTCCTGCAAAGCGGTTCGTGCGGCGACTCGCTCCGTAACGTCGCTCGAGGCTACGAGCAAGCACGCTTCGCGACCGATATCTAATTTTTCCGCGGAGGAAAGGAGCACTCTGAACGATCCATCTTTCGTCCGGAACTTGGTTTCATAGTTGACCAAAGAACCGTGCTTATCAAGCTGTCGAATGAACTCGGTGCGGGCCGCCGGTGTTTCCCAAAC
>Ga0105237_10001946_pt1 | contig 26299 bp, 18 predicted proteins | sample KBSC24metaG_FD_81520 | JGI IMG/M metagenome (GOLD analysis project Ga0105237, IMG submission 81520) | Corn rhizosphere microbial communities from Kellogg Biological Station, Michigan, USA - KBS C2-4 metaG | ecosystem: Host-associated > Plants > Roots > Rhizosphere > Soil | place: Michigan, USA...
CGCGCACTCCGATGCGGGCGCGGTCGTCCGGCTCAGCGCGACGCAGTCGGACGGCCGGCCGCTGCCGGATTGGCTGACGTTCGACGCGGCCACCGGCCGCTTCACCGGCAAGCCGCCGGCAGACCTGGGCACCGCGGTCATCAGCATCACGGTCACCGCGCGCGACGCGCAAGGCCACGAGGCCGCGACTGTCCTGCGCATCCGGCCTGACGACAAGGGGGCCGAGCCGGCGATCCAGCACCAGCCCCAATCGCTGCGGGACGATGCCGGGTTGCCGGGGCGGCAGGGCGCGAAGGCCCCGGCCGCGCCGCTTGGCCGCGCCGGCCTCAGCGAGCAGATTCGTTCGGCCGGCAGGCACGCGGCCGCAGGCGAGCGCGCGGCAGCCAATCGGGGAGCCGCGTGATGGCACACCTCCAGCAAGTGGTGCCGGCCAGCCCCGATATCCGGCCACAGGACCCGGCCCCAGGCGCCATGCCGGTGCAGGCGCTGCGCGCGCTCAACGAGCTCGGCCGCAGCGCACGCGAGGCGGCGCATCTCGATGTCCTGGCCTTTCTGCTCGTGAACGACAGCCACCTGCTGGCGCCGTACCGCCAATCCGGGCTGTGGCTGGCACAGGGTGGCGTGCGGACGCTGTCGGGCGTGGTGCAGGCGGAAGCGAATGCACCCTACGTCCAGTGGCTGGATCGCGTGGCGCGCGAGCTCGCGGTGCGCAATGCGCAAGCGGGTGCGCTCGACGCCTCGCTGCTGCCGCAGGCCCTGGCCGACGAGTGGGCCGCGTGGCTGCCGGCCCATGGGCTGTGGCTGCCGATGGCTGCCGATGCGCCCGGCCCAGGACCCGTCGCCGGTGGCCTGCTGCTCGCCCGCGACACGCCGTGGCAGGCCGCCGAGATCGCGCTGATGGCCGAGTGGATGGACATCTGGCGCCATGCCTGGTTTGCCAGGCAGCCGCGCCAGGGGCTGTCATGGCCGCTGCTGAAACAGGCGGTGCGCGGGCAGAGCGGCGAGCCGTGGTGGAAGCAGGCCCGTCTGCGCTGGGCGGCGGCGCTCGCGCTCGCGCTGGCCATTCCCGTTCGACTCAGCGTGCTGGCGCCGGGAGAACTCGTCCCCGCCGATCCGATGGTGATCCGCGCGCCGCTCGAAGGCGTGATCGCGAGCTTCGCGGTCAAGCCGAACGAGACGGTCCGATCCGGCCAGGCTCTGTTCGCCTTCGACGACGCGCCGCTGAGAAGCCGGCTGGAAGTGGCGCAGCAAGCGCTGCTGAGCGCCGAAGCCGAATACCGGCAATCGGCGCAGCTCGCCGTCACCGAGGCCAAGTCCAAGGCGCAGCTGGCCCTGCTGATGGGCAAGGTGGAAGAACGCCGCGCCGAAGCGGACTACCTGCGCGGGCAACTCGAACGCTCGCGCGTCGTCGCGCCGCGCGACGGTATCGTGATGTTCGACGACCCGAGCGAATGGATCGGCAAACCGGTCACGACCGGCGAGCGCATCCTGCGCGTCGCTGCACCGGGCGACGCGGAGATCGAGGCCTGGCTGGCGGTGGGCGACGCCATCCCGCTGGCGCCCGACACCCCGGTGCGGCTCTACCTCAACGCCAACCCGATGCTGCCGGTCTCGGCCACGGTGCGCTACGTGGCCCACGACGCGGTGCAGCGGCCCGACGGCAGCTATGCCTACCGCGTGCGCGCCCGCCTCGACACCAGGACCGACCAGCGCGTGGGTCTGAAGGGCACGGCCAAGCTCTCGGGCGAATGGGTGCCGCTGGTCTACTGGATCGTGCGCCGCCCGCTGGCCGCGGTGCGCCAGACGATCGGCTGGTGACACGATGCCACTGCCCGCACTGCGAGAAGAGCTGGCGCTCATGCCCGGCCCGGCGCTGGCCGGCGGCGAGCCGAGCTGGACCTTGCACGACCCGGTCCGCCATCAGTTCTTCCGCATCGACTGGCTCGGCTTCGAGATCCTCAGCCGCTGGTGGCAGGGTGACCTGACAGCCATCGCGCAATCCATCGACAGCGAGACCACGCTGCACCCCGACACCGCCGACGTGGAGGCCGTGGCGCGTTTCCTGGCGGACAACCAGCTGCTGCAGCCCGCCAGCCGCGGCAGCGCGCAGCAGTTCGCCGAACGGCTGGCGCGCGGCCGCGGCAGCTGGAAGACCTGGCTGCTGCACCACTACCTGTTCTTCCGCATTCCGCTGGTGCGGCCCGACCGCTGGCTGGACCGCTGGGCCGGGCTGATGGCGCCGTTCTATACCCGGGGCTTCGCCCGGCTCACGCTGCTGGCGCTGCTCGTCGGCGGCTTCGAGGTCTATCGGGACTGGGAGCGTTTCTCGACGACGCTGCTCGACACCTTCACATGGAACGGGCTGGCCGCCTATGGCTTGACGATCGCAGGCATCAAGCTGCTGCACGAGCTGGGGCATGCCTTCACCGCCAAGCGCTTCGGCTGCCGCGTGCCGACGATGGGCGTCGCCCTGCTGGTGATGTTCCCGGTCGCCTACACCGATACCAACGAGGTGTGGAAGCTCTCCAGCCGCCACCAGCGCCTGGCCGTGGCCGCCGCAGGCGTGGCCACCGAACTCGTCATCGCGGTGTGGGCCACGCTCGCCTGGGTGCTGCTGCCCGAAGGCCTGCCGAAGTCCATCGCCTTCCTGCTCGCCACCACGACCTGGATCACGACGCTGGCCGTCAACGCGAGCCCATTCATGCGCTTCGACGGCTACTTCCTGTTGTCGGACTGGCTGGACATGCCGAACCTGCACCAGCGCGCCTCCGCGCTCGCGCGCTGGGACCTGCGTGAACGCCTGTTCGGGCTGGGCGCACCCGCGCCCGAGAGCCTGCCGGCCTGGCGCCGCCTCGGGATCATCGGCTTCGCCTATGCGACTTGGATCTACAGGCTGGTCGTCTTCCTCGGCATTGCCGCGCTGGTCTATGCGTTTTTCATCAAGGCCGTCGGCGTGATGCTGTTCATCGTCGAGATCGGCTGGTTCATCGTGATGCCTTTGTGGAGCGAAGTGAAGATGTGGCCTGCCCTGATTCGTTCGTCGCGCCCCGATGCCGGCGCCGCAGCGGCACGGCTGCGGCGCTACCGCATGCGGCGCACCGCACTGCTGGCCTTGCTGCTGGCCGTGCTGGCCGTCGTGCCCTGGCCGACGCGCCAGTCCGCTTCGGGCCTGCTGAAGCCGGTGGAGATCTTTCCGGTCCACGCGCCGGCCGGCGCCCAGATCGTCAAGCTGCCCTGGGCCGACGGCGCTGCGGTGCACGCCGGGCAGACGCTGATGGAGATGACCTCGCCCGAGCTGCGCCTGCGCTGGAGCCGGGCCCAGGCGCGCCTCACCGAGCTGCGCTGGGAGTCGACCGCCGCCGGCGTCAACACCGACCAGCGCCGCAACCTGCAAACCCTGCAGCAGGATGAGCGGACCGCTGAAGCCGAACTGGCGAGCGTGCGTGCCGAGATGGCGCTCTACGCCCCCGCCGCACCGTTCGACGGCGTGCTGCGCGACATCGAGCCCGACTTGAAACCCGGCGTCTGGGTGCAGAACCGCGAGCGCCTCGCGGTGCTGGTCAAGGGCGATCGCTGGCAGGTGGAAACCTATCTGGACGAAGACGCGGTGCGCCGCATCGAACTCGGCGACACCGCGCGATTCTTCACCGACGGCGGCGGCGGGCCGGTGCTCGACCTGGCCGTCGCCGGCATCGACCCCGACGCAACGCGGGCGCTGCAAAACGGCCAGTTGGCGAAGACCTTCGGCGGATCGATCGCGACCCGCGACAAACACGGCCAGCTGGTGCCCGACCGTGCCATGTACCGCGTGACGCTGGCCGGCGACAATCGGCTCGGCAGCCTCTCGGGCCAAAGCTGGCGCGGGCACGTCGTCATCGATGGGCGATGGGAAGCCCCGGCGCTGAGCTTCCTGCGCTCTGCGCTGGTCGTGATGTGGCGCGAGCTGGGGTTCTGACGCGGCGGCTCCGCCGAGGAACGGCAGGCCCGGCTCGGCTCCGTGGCGGAGCCACAATCGCCTGATGACGAATCTCCAGTGGCAAGACGTCGTGGTCGACAAGGCCGCACGCCGAAGGGTCAACCGTCACGGCAGCGCCGTCGTCTGGCTGACCGGGTTGTCGGGTGCCGGAAAATCCACGGTCGCCGTTACGCTCGAACGGCTGCTCCACGCCCGTGGCGTACGGACCTACCTGCTGGACGGCGACAACATGCGCCACGGCCTGAGCAGCGATCTTGGCTTCACCCCACGCGACAGGATCGAGAACATCCGGCGAGTCGCGGAAGTCGCCCGACTGATGGTGGATGCCGGGCTGATCACGATCGCTGCGCTCATCTCGCCATTCCGGAACGAAAGACGCCTGGCCCGGGCACTCTTCGACCAGGGCGAGTTCATCGAGGTATTCATCGACACGCCGCTGGCGGTTGCCGAACAGCGCGATCCGAAAGGACTCTACGCAAAGGCCCGGCTCGGCCAGATCAAGGACTTCACCGGCATCGATTCGCCATATGAAGCCCCCGAACAAGCCGACATCGCGATCGACACGACGGTGTCGTCCGCGCTGCAGGCCGCGACCCTGATCACGGAGTACATGCTGACGGCCGGCATCTTGCCGCCGGACGGATCCAGCGAGCCGTCTCTCTCAGGGCTCACCGAATCGCCTCCTCCGTGATTCGAACGTGCGCATCGGTCACGTGCACTCCGTGAGCCGCGATGTCGTCGAGGCATTCGTTCGCATCGACTCCGGGTGTCCGCTCGTCCCTGCGAAGCTCGATGGTCTTGAAAGCAGTCCAAGGCGCGTACTTCGGCGGCAGATTCTCACCTGGCGCCTGTGCGGGTCAGTAATTCAGCCGAAGCGGCCTGCCGATGCGCTGCGATTCCACGTCCGCCGGGTGAAAGGGCAGAGGCTGCCAATGCTTCGCGGCGAACATGGGCAGCTGATCGTAGGCGTGTTCCGATCCCGGCTCGCTGCTCTGGCCATAGGTGAGGATGCCTTGCGCCACGGGACCTCGATCGTCGAAGGACACGACCTGCATGTAGCTGCTGCCGAAATTGACCCGATAGCCGCCGGCGTCGATCGTTGGCTGTCCTTGTGTCTCCAGCTTGTTGAGTACGCCTTCGAATTCATTGCCGCCGTGCAGCGGGATCCGCTGGCCCTGCACCAGGCGCGACTGCGCGATGCCGAGCGCCGCGTCGGGGGCGAATCCTGCCGCGCGAACGATCACTACCGCTTCGGCCAGTGCCTTGAAGACGGCGTCGCGCGTGACCGGGTTGCCCATGTCGAGCCCGCTCGGTGTCGCGATCGGCCGGCTGGGGTCGAAGGGCACACGCCAGATCTTGGGAATGTCTTTGGCCTTGCGCCAGAACTCGCGAAAGAGCGGTGACCCCGCTGACTCGGCGTTGCTGGTGCGGTCCCAGGCCACGAGCACGCGGCAGCCCTCGCTCGCGTCCGGCGAGAGCGAAGCGGCGGCGGCCTTGCAGGCGGCACCGAGGTCGTCCATCACCAGGCGCCCGGCGAAGTTGTGGTCGCGGAAGATCACGCTGCGAAGTTCATCGGGTCCCATCCGGTTGCCCGCAAGACCATCGGCACCGCTGAGCCGGCTCCGGATCTCCATGATGCCGCTGCGGGTGCGCAGACGCTGCGTCGTGCCGACCGGCCCGACGAGGGGTGACACGCCCGCCATGGGAGCCACGTCCGGATTGCTCAGCCAGTAGCTGTCGTTGCTGTTCTGCACCCAGTCCGGCGTGATCAGCACCGGCATGCGGTTCGGCGCGATGAGGCCGGATGCGGTCGCGGCAGGGTCTCGCGCCCAGGCGCACGCGCTGCGGGAGCCGTCGAGAACCGCCAGCCCGGAGCTGCCGAAGAGCGCGGCGGCGGCCGGCGACGGTGCGCAGCGCTCGAGCAGGGCGGCGGAGACGTCGGGCACGACCGACAGGTCCGCGTACATCGCATTGCCGTCGCGATCGGCAGCGATGGTATTGACCCAGGGAATGCCCTGGTTGCCCATTGCGGCGCGCAGATCCGTGACGTCATGGGCGCGCGCCATGCGCATCCAGGCGTCGCCGGCGCGGGTGTTGAAGCTGTTGGCGTCGCGCAGCGCGTACGCGTGGGCCGCGGTCCAGCCGAGCCCGGCGCGTGGAATCGAGACGATCGGCCCCCATTCGCTGCTGTAGAAGACCTTGCTGATCGCGGCCGTGCCGGCGCTGGCCTCGGGCGGCAGGCTCACTATCCTGGCCGTCATCTTGTGGCGCTCGCCGTCGATCAGGTAGACGGTGGGATCGACCGGGTCGAGCGTCAATTCGTACAGCGTGAAGCGCTGCCCCGTCGACACCGTGTGGGTCCACGCCACGTCGTGGTTGAACCCGATGACCACCTGCGGCGACATGCTGCCGCTCACGCCCATCACGTCCAGCGTGCCGGGAATCGTCAGGTGGACCTGCCAGAAACGGTTGGCGCCATCCCACGGGAAGTGCGGATTGCCAAGCAGCAGGCCGCGGCCGTCCAGCGTGGCGTTGCGGCCGAAGGCCCAGCCGTTGGAGCCGTACTGGGCGCCGTCGGGATTCGCATTGAAGCTGTAGTGCGCCAGTTCGGCAGCGTCGCCCTGCGGGTCTACATCCGCTGCGCCGGTCTTGGCCGTGGGCGACGGCGGCTCGGCTGCCAGTACCGCACTCGCGAAGGCGCCCAGGCCGCCGAGGATCATCGCCTGTTCGGTCCCGCGAAGCATGTCGCTGATCGTCATCGGCTGCAGCCAGGGCTTTGCGCGGCAGCCCTCGGGCACGCTGCCGGCGGCGATCGCGTCTTGCAGATAGCGGTTGTAGCCCGCGACGTAGCCTCGCATCGACGCTTGCACGTCGGGGCTTGATGTGGATGCGGCGCGAGCGAGCGCAGCGTCGTCCATGTGAGCCCGGATGAAGAGGTCGACCTGCGGGTTGGGCAGGCGTCCCAGGCCGATTTCGCCGGTCCCTTTCGCGCCCAGAAAACGGGTGCGGTCGCCGCGCAGGGTCAACAGATGCTCGGCGGTCAGGCAGAGGTTGTCCTGTGCATGGGCGTACGCCGCGCCGTAGCCGATGCCTTCGTAGTCCGGCGCGGTGACATGGGCGATGCCGTAGGTCGTGCGATCGATCTGCACGATGCGGGTAGTGGACCGCGGTGCATTTGCACAGCCGACCAGGCCAAGGACAACCCCGATACCGAAGAAGACTGCCTTCACTTGCGCGTGTCCTGCCATTGAAGAGCCTTGACCGCAAAGGGTGTCCGGCCACGTGTTGGGGATTGCGCCGCGGGCCCGACAGACTAAGGTTCCCACACCACCGGGAGCGCGCCGTGCATGAACTTGTCATTCGCTTCGACTGGGCTCAGCAGATCGGCCAGCTGCGCGAGCGCCTGACCGAGGATACCAACATCATCCGCTGGGGAAACAATTTCTACCGCTGCTGCCGCGGCGGGCCACCAGTCGCTCTGCGCGTGGTCGTGCCCGACAGGAGCGTGGCGCTGCCGCTGCAACTGCGCCCGAGCGATCTGTACATCACCCAGGTGGGCCTTGCCACCGAGATGGGGCGTTACGGCAGCCTCACCGGTGACCTGTCGGTCAGCGCCCCGAAGTTGGAGCACGCGGTGCGCAGCCTGGCTCGCGGCACCGTGCATGGCGACGAGGCGTTCGGCCTGCGCAGCCTGGTGGTGTTCTGCGTGGCCGAGGCGCTGCGCTTCGACAGTCTGGCCCACGATGTCGGCTTTGCCCTGCGTACAGTGGACGTGGCCGGCGGCGCCAAGGCCATGCCGCTGGGGCGCTGGTGGCCCACCGTGCATGCCTGGGGCCAGGCCTGTGACGCGGTGTGGGCAGGGCTCGAGGTCGAGCTTCGCCGTGCGTCGTTGCTGCCGGCGGCGGTACGCAACGGCCCCGACCGCACGCGGTCGGCCCGCGCCACGTACGAGCGCATGAACGGCGCCGTGCTCGAGGCCGCCAAGGGCACCGCCGTGCTGAAGCGGCCTGCGACTTGAGCCAGCGCCTTCGCCGACGCCGCGCACGGCCGGGAGAGATGCCTGGAAGCTGCCGGAGGCAAGGATCGGTGCTTCTAAACCAAGGTTCAGCGGCCCCAACCATCGGCGCAGGCTTTCGACACACTGGTTGAAGGCCGCCTCGCGTTTCGCGTGCGGACACGGTGCGCCTCGATACCAAGAGGTCGAACCGATCGACCACGGCGCAATACAAACCAACCGCCGCAGCGCCGATGCTTACTCCCGGGTTGTGAACGTTTGCAGTCACACCCGAATGCAACCACCGGTTGCCAAGGAGTTCGTCATGCGCTCGCACCAGCTCTTCTTCGCGTCGCTGATCAATCCGGGCCGCACGCTCTGCTTTGCGTGCGATGGCCGTGGCGAGGTTCAACTCGACGAACTCAGCGAGCGCGATCGCAACAACTACTTCTTTGCGCGCACCACGGTGGGCCGCGACTTCGGTCATCCGGTCGTCATCGCTCTCGAGAGCGGCTCGACGCACTGATCGGCGCGCCCCAGAGACCGCCTGCCTGGCTCGCCAGGCCAGCTCTACCCCGTTCCCGGCGCGCGATCCACGCCCTATCGCGCTGCCAAATGGAATGGCGCACGGTGCACGGATGTGCCCGCGCTCCGACAACCAGGGCCAACCCACTGATGAGGACTCCGCAATGACCACCAAGATCCAAACCGTGCTGATGACAGGCAAGACCCATACGACGGCCAGCCGCCGTGACGGCGCCCCTCGCGGCGATGAGCGCATCGACATCCAGCTGTCGACCCCCGGCAAGCCCGGCAACGAAATCGAGCTCAAGGCGGTTCAGCTGCATCCGACCGCGGAGCAGCTGTTCGCCGGCGCCTGGTCGGCCTGCTACACCGGCGCGCTGGGCTACGCAGCCAAGGCGAAGAAGGTGACGGTTCCCGCCGACATGTCCGTCGAGATCGAAGTGGATCTCGGCATGACCGGCAATGCGTACTTCATCCAGGCCCGGATCAAGGTCCGCATGCCGGGCGTGCCGCTCGACGTGGCAGAGGCGATCGCGCACGCAGCGCACGAAATGTGCCCGTACTCGAAGGCCGTCCACGGCAATATCGATGTCGCCACGAGCGTCGTGGCCACGGATGCCGTGGCAGCGTGATGCGGCCGGCGGCTTGGCTTGCTCGTTGATCCGCCGGCTCCGGCAGTGCAGTCCTGCTGCACTGCCGGGAAGTGAGTCTGTTCGCTCCTTTGGAGATCCTATGAAGATTGAGAACGCCGTCGCCCTCGTCACGGGCGCAAATCGCGGCATCGGCCTGGCATTCACGCGCGAACTGCTCGAGCGCGGTGCCCGCAAGGTCTACGCGGCCGCGCGCGATCCCGCGACCGTCACCCAGTCCGGCATCCAGGCCCTGCGGCTCGATGTCAACAAGCCGGAAGACGTGGCGGCTGCCGCAGCGCTGGCGTCGGACGTGACGCTGGTGATCAACAACGCCGGCGTGGCCCAGCCGGGAGGTTTTCTCGCCGCCGACAGCGAAGACGTTGCGCGGCGCCACTTCGAGACCAACTTCTTCGCGATGTTGCGCATGAGCAAGGCCTTCGCGCCGATTCTCAGAGGCAACGGCGGCGGCGCATTGCTCAATGTCTTGTCGCTCACCTCGTGGGTCTACGGCGGCGAGCTGGCAGCCTACTCGGCAAGCAAGTCCGCAGCCTGGTCACTCACCAACGCGCTGCGCAACGAGCTGGCAGCACAGAAGACCCAGGTGCTGGCGCTGCACATGGCCGGCGTCGATACCGATCTCACGCGCGGGTTCGATATCCCGAAGTCCAGTCCGCAGGAGATCGTCCGGCGTGCGCTCGACGGACTCGAGTCGGGCTTGGACGAGGTGCTGGCCGATGAACTCACGTTGCAAGTCAAGCGCGGGATGACCGCAGCGCGGCCGAGCTACCTACCCCAGGCGTCGTGAATCCGACCTGCCCCAACTGGAGCCGCTCGCAGCGGCCGACATCATGAACATTGCCGAAATCGCCGGGGCGGTCGAGCGCAACGCCGTTCCCGTTGTCTTCGTGAACGTGCTGCTGGAGCAACTGGGCGTGCCCGTGCCGGCGGTGCCGACGCTGCTGCTGGCCGGAAGCCTTGCTGCCTCCCCGTTGACGCTGGGCAAGGTGCTGGCGGCGGCGGTGCTCGCCTCGCTCGTCGCCGACGTCGTGTGGTACGTGGCAGGACGATGTCTGGGTTACCGCGTGCTTGCCGGCCTGTGCTACCTGTCGGTCAATCCGGCGTCTTGCGTGACTCGGACCGAAGCCCGTTTCGTGCGCTGGGGACTGCCATCGCTGGTGATCGCAAAGTTCATCCCCGGGTTCTCCATCGTGGCATCGCCCATTGCCGGCGCGCTGCGCCTGCCGCTCCCCGGGTTCTTGTCGGCGGCCGGGATTGGCGCCCTTCTCTGGGCGGGCCTGGCGATGGGTGGCGGTTGGCTGCTGCGCGCAGCGGTGCCCGATGCGATCGCTCTGCTCGATCGCAATACCGGGATCGCATTGTTCGTCGTCATCCTGTGCCCCGCGGTTTGGCTCGCCTGGAAGGTCTGGCAAAAGCTCCGGTTCCGCAGGCTCGCTGCACTGCCGCACATCACGCCGGCTTAGCTTGTCGCAGCGAGCGGAGCCGACGAGCCGCCGCTTCCGCTCGCGTCACAAGACCCAGACCGCTCCGTGGTCATTGCCTGCGAACCTCGATGCGCGGAGGATAGGGCTCGAACAGGCCGCAATGTGACGACCTGCAAGCGTGGAGACGCTCCCTGTGGAACATCAATCGCTGACGAAAGCGATGCCCGACTCGGACGCCTGGGTGGTGGTCATCGACGACGACACGGAATTTCGCTCATCGCTCGAACGACTGCTGCGCTCAGTCGGTTTGCAGGCACTGGCGTTTGCGTCGGTGGCCGAGTTTGCGAGGGCCAGGCCGCCCGACAGGCCGACCTGCCTGGTTCTGGACGTGAGAATGCCGGGGAGGAGCGGGTTGGAATTTCAGCGCGATCTTGCCGCGGCGGGCGAGTCGCTCCCGATCGTCTTCATCACCGGACATGGAGACATTCCGATGACCGTGCAGGCGATGAAGGCGGGCGCCATCGAGTTTCTGACCAAGCCGTTCCGGGACCAGGACCTTCTGGACGCCGTGAACGTGGGGCTCGCTCGAGACCGCGCACGTCGCGAGAACGACCAATCCCTGAGCGCGCTCAGGGCGCGATTCGAAGAACTGACGCCGCGTGAGCGCGAGATTCTTGTCCAGGTCGTGCAGGGCCGGCTGAACAAGCAGATTGCCGGCGACATGGGCATCACCGAAACCACGGTGAAGGTTCATCGAAGCAACATGATGCGCAAGATCGAGGCCGCATCGCTCCCGGAACTCTGCCGAATGGCGGACAACCTCAAGCTGCTGCCGAAGAAGGCCGAGCGCTCGTAGGCGCCAGGATCTGGAGCCGACGTCTCTGCGGGTGGCCGCCCACCCACGCCTAAACCAAGGCTTAGAGATCCGAACCTCGCTTCGGCGTACTCTCGGCGCGTGCCCCAATCCTCCTTGATCTCCATCGTCGATGACGACCAGTCCTTTCGCGACTCCCTGCGAAGACTGCTCAAGTCGCACGGCTACACGGTCGCGGTGTTCCCGTCCGCGGCCGAATTCCTCGCCTCCGCCCAATTGCCTGCGACGGCCTGCCTGGTCGCCGACATTCACATGCCTGCGATGACCGGTGCGGAGCTGTATGGACACCTGGTCGCGACGGGGCACGCGATCCCGACGATCCTGATCACGGCCCGTCCGGAAGAAGGCGTCCGCCAACGCATGCTGAACCTGGGAGTCCACTGCTACCTTCACAAGCCCTTGGACGAGGCCGTCCTGATCGATTGCCTTTGTCGCGCCTTCGCGCGCGGCCAGACACCTCGAGTCGAACCATGAACACGCTCGACGGCGACTTGGACGCTGACTCCGCAGACGTGCTGTGGGAGGACGCCGAGCGCGTCTTCTGCAGACTTCGGCGCGACGACGCAAAGGGCGATCGATACGCTTTCATGCCAACGCGCTCCGGCGCGGAGCACCCGACGCTTCAGGGAACCCGTCGCCTGACGCACGAATACGAACTCAAGGACGACCTCGAGGCTGCGTGGGCGTTGCGGCCCGTTGAACTCGTGCGCGAGCACGGGCAGACGACGCTGTTCGTCGAGTTTTCAGGAGGTATCCCCCTCCATCGCCTCATCCGTCAGCCGATGCAGCTCGAACAAGTTCTGCGCTTGGCAGCGCCCATGGCGTCCGCACTCGGTCGGCTTCACGCCCGTGGCCTCGTCCACAAGGACATCAAGCCTTCCAACGTGATCGTGGATGCGGCTGCGGAGCGTGTCTGGCTCACCGGCTTCGGCATTGCGTCTCGCCTCCCGCGCGAGCGGCAGGCGCCTGAACCTCCCGAATTCATCGCCGGAACGCTCGCCTATATGGCACCCGAGCAAACCGGGCGGGTGAACCGCTCGATCGATTCGCGAAGCGACCTGTACTCGCTCGGCGTCACCTTCTATGAAATGCTGACCGGCCGCCTTCCGTTCACGGCAGCCGACCCGATGGAGTGGGTGCACTGCCACATTGCGCGACAGCCGACAAACCCCAGCGAGCGATTGACGAGCATTCCCGTCGCCGTTTCCGCCATCGTCATGAAGCTGCTCGCCAAGACCGCCGAGGACCGATACCAGTCGGCGGCGGGAGTCGAGCGCGACCTGCGGCGCTGCCTCGCCGAATGGCACGCGCAGGGGCGCATCGACGATTTCGCGCTGGGCGATCATGACGCTCCGGATCGCCTGATGATCCCCGAGAAGCTCTATGGGCGCAGCTCGGAGGTCGACACGCTTCTCGCCGCGTTCGATCGCATCGTCGCCGGAGGCAGGTCCGAGTTGGTGCTCGTCTGCGGATACTCGGGCATCGGCAAATCCGCTGTCGTCAACGAGCTTCAGAAGCCGCTTGTTCCTACTCGCGGCTTGTTCGCGTCAGGCAAGTTCGATCAGTACAAACGCGACATTCCGTATGCCACGCTGGCGCAGGCGTTCCGGGGACTGATCCGTCCGCTCCTGAGCATGAGCGAAGAAGACTTGTGCAGATGGCGCGACGCGCTTCGCGAGGCTCTGGATCCGAACGGTCTGCTCATGGTCGAGCTCGTGCCGGAACTCAGGCACATCATCGGGGAACAGCCGCCGGTGCCCGAGCTTCCTCCCCAGGATGCGCAGAGGCGCTTTCAGCTGGCGGTCCGGCGCTTCATCGGCGTATTCGCGCGGCCCGAGCATCCGCTCGCGCTCTTCCTGGACGACCTGCAATGGCTGGACGCGGCCACGCTCGACCTGCTCGAGGACCTGCTGACGCGCTCCGACCTGAAGCACCTTCTGCTGATCGGCGCTTATCGGGACAACGAAGTCAGCGCTTCGCACCCTTTGCTGCGCAAGCTGAGCGCCATCGGTGAAGCCGGAGCCGTGTTGCAGGAAATCGTCCTCGCCCCGCTGGATCGCGACAACCTGGAGCAACTGCTGGCGGACTCTCTTCGCTGCGAACCGGAGCGCGCCGGCCCGTTGGCGCAATTGATCCACGAGAAGACGACCGGCAATCCATTCTTCGCGATCCAGTTCATCTCCGGGCTGGCAGACGAGGGCTTGCTCGCCTTCGACTACGACGAAGGGCGATGGTCATGGGATCTGAGCCTCATCCATGCCAAGGGCTACACCGACAACGTCGTGGCGCTGATGATCGGAAAATTGAACCGCCTGCCATTGACAACGCGGAAGACCTTGCATCAGTTTGCCTGCCTGGGAAACAGCGCCGAGTTCGACATGCTGCGGATGGCCTGCCAGGAATCGATCGAGGATTTGCACGACCACCTGTGGGGGGCGGTTCGCGTCGGCTTGATCTTCCGCTCGAACGACGGCTACCGCTTTCTCCATGACCGCGTGCAGGAAGCGGCCTATTCACTGATCCCCGAGGAACAGCGCGCCCGGACGCATCTGCGCCTTGGAACGCTGCTGGCCGAGCACACGCCCGCGGGGAAGCGGGAGGAGACGATATTCGAAATCGTCAATCAACTGAACCGCGGCTCCCATCTCATCGCCTCGGTCGCGGAGCGGGAGAACGTCGCAGACCTCAATCTGATCGCCGGTCGGCGTGCAAAGATCTCAACCGCCTATGTCTCGGCGCTCAAGTACCTCAGGGCGGGCAGCGTCCTCCTTGCAGAGGAGACCTGGGGGCACAACTACACGCTCATGTTTGCCATCGAATGCCTGATGGCCGAGTGCGAACTGCTGACGGGAGACATGGTGACGGCCGAGAATCGTCTCTCGCGCCTGGCCGAACGGGCCGTGAGTCGCCATGACTACAGTGTCGCGACACGTCTGCGGCTCACGCTCTACACCAATTGGGACAAGAGCGACCGCGGACTCGATGTCTTCCTGGAGTGGCTCCGCCGCGACGGCACCGACTGGTCGAGACATCCGACGCGCGAAGACGCGATGCGCGAGTACACACGGATCTGGACACTGCTCGGCAGCCGGCAAATCGAGGACCTCGTGGAGCTGCCACTGATAACGGACCCTGAGGTCCTGGACACTCTGGACGTCTACTCGGAAGCCGTGACACCGTCCTTCTTCTCCGATGAGCACCTCTCGTCACTCGTTGTCTGCCGCCTGGTCAGTCTCAGCCTCGAATACGGCAGCAGCGATGCCTCGTGCTACGGCTACGTCTGGCTGGCCTTTCTTGCCGGGCCGCGCTTCGGCAACTACAGAGACGGATACCGGTTCGGCCAGCTCGGATATGACCTGGTCGAGAAACGCGGCCTGACGCGTTATCAAGCGCGAACCTACTTGTGCGTGGGCGCGCTGGTGATGCCGTGGACAAAGCACCCTGCCAGCGGGCGGGAGCTGATACGCCGGGCGTTCGACGCCGCGTACCGGGCCGGCGACCTCGCCTTTGCGGGCTATAGTTTTCACACATCGATCACGATCAGTCTGGCATCGGGAACTCCCCTCGCGGAAGTACAGCTGGAAGCCGAAAACGGTCTGGCCTTTTCCAGCCAGGCCCAGTTGGGCCTCGCCAACGGCATCTGCGGCTCCCAGCTGGCGTTGATACGGAGTCTGCGCGGATTGACTGCGGCTTTCGGGCGGCTGGATCACGAGGGATATAGCGAGCGCGATACCGAACGCCATCTGGCCAGCGACCGCAATTTGGGGCTTGTCGAATTTTTCTATTCGGTCCGCAAGCTGCAAGCACGATTTCTCGCCGGCGACCACTCGGCTGCGGTCAGCGCTGCGATGAATGCGCAGCGCCTCCTTTGGAACGCAGCGGCAAACTTCGAAACCGCCGAATTCCAACTCTACGGTGCGCTCGCGCATGCTGCAGCCTGCGAGTACGCCGCTGACGACCAGAGGCCGCAACACCTCGAGGCTTTGGCCGGTCACCACAAGCAGCTCGAAGTGTGGGCCCAGCACAACCCTGTGACCTTCGAGAGCCGCGCCGCGATCATTGCTGCGGAGATCGCCAGGATCGAGGGCCACGTGCTCGAAGCTCAAGACCTCTATGAGAAAGCCGTGCGTTCGGCGCACACCCAGGGCTTTGTCCACATCGAGGCGATCGCCAACGAGCGCGCTGGATGCTTTTACGCGGCGCGCGGCTTCGAGAAGATCGCGACGACCTACCTGCGGGAAGCGCGGAGCTGCTACCTCCATTGGGGCGCTGACGGCAAGGTTCGACAACTCGAGCAGCTGTATCCGCACCTCGGGGCGGACAGGCCGATCGCGGAGCCCAACGCCACGATACAGACATCGGTCGAGCGCCTCGATCTGGCGACCGTGATGAAGGTCTCTGAAGCGCTGTCGGGCGAGATTGTCCTGGACAAGCTGATCGACACGCTGATGCACACCGCCATCGAGCATGCCGGCGCCGAACGGGGTGTGCTGATCCTGGCGAGAGGGGACGCCTATCGGATAGAAGCAGAAGCCACGACCGGCGGTGACGAGGTGGACGTCCGTCTCCGACAAGCGAGCGTGACCGGAGCGGATCTACCCGTGTCGGTCTTCCGCTATGTCCTGCGCACCAAGGAAAGCGTGCTGCTGCACGACGCCTCGGGAGAGAACCCGTTCTCTGCCGATGACTACATTCGCAAGCATCACGCACGGTCGGTGCTGTGCCTGCCGATACTCAAGCAGGCCCGCCTGCTCGGAGTGCTGTACCTGGAGAACAAGCTCACGCCGCATGCATTCACTCCCGCTCGCATGGCCATCCTCAAGCTGCTGGCCTCCGAAGCGGCGATCTCGATGGAGAACGCTCGCCTCTATCGGGATCTCGCCGAGCGCGAAGCCAGGATCCGCCGCCTGGTGGATGCCAACATCATCGGGATCTTCTTCTGGGATCTCGAAGGCAGGATTCTCGAAGCGAACAATGCGTTTCTTCTCATGGTGGGATACGACCGCGACGATCTCGCATCAGGGCGTGTCCGCTGGACCGACCTGACGCCGACGGAATGGCGCGACCGCGACGAGCAGACGTCCCTGCCGGTACTGAGGGCCACGGGGCGGCTGCAGCCTTATGAGAAGGAGTTCTTCCGCAAGGACGGCGGCCGCGTCCCTGTGCTGATCGGCGCGGCAACGTTCGAGGAAGACGCGTACCAGGGCGTCTCATTCGTGCTCGACCTGACCGAGCGCAAGAATGCTGCAGAGGCGATGCGCGAGGTGCAGGCGGAGCTGGCGCACGCGAATCGCCTGGCCACGATGGGGCAGCTCGCGGCATCCATCGCCCACGAAGTCAACCAGCCGATCGGCGCGGCTCGCAACAACGCCCACGCAGCGCTGCGCTTCCTCGCGAGAGACCCGCCAGAGTTGGGAGAAGTCAGTGAGGCGCTCGAGTGCGTGGTCACCGATACCTACAGGGCAGGCGACATCATCGGCCGGATCCGCGATCAGGTCAGGAGAGCGCCCTCGCGCAAGGAGAGCGTCGACCTGAACGATGCCATCGGCAACGTGATCGCACTCGTGCGAGGCGAGCTGTCGAAGAATGGCGTGACGGTCCACACGCAGCTCGCGCAGGGGCTTCCGCCCGTTTGCGCCGATCGAGTTCAACTGCAGCAGGTGATGCTGAATCTGATACTCAACGGGATCGAGGCCATGGTCGGCGCCGATGCCGGACTGCGGACCTTGGTGATCAGCACCGAATCGAGTCCGTCGCAGGGCCTGCTCGTCACGGTCGCCGACACCGGCCCCGGCATCGCACCGGAGCATCGCGAGCGGATTTTCGAATCCTTCTACACCACAAAGTCCAGCGGCCTGGGAATCGGCCTGTCGATCTGCCGCTCCATCATCGATGCCCACGGCGGCAGCTTGTGGGCGGAGGCCCGGCGGCCGCACGGCGCCGCTCTCAGGTTCACCTTGCCAGCCCTCGCCTGAACCAAGGTTCAGAGCGCCCAACCCTCTGCGCAGGCCCTCGGCCCGAGCGTTGAACGCCGCCTGCGTTTCGCGTGCGGCGGTCGTGTACGTCGATACCAAGAGGTCGAACCGTGAACCCACGGTGCAATACAAGCCAACCACCGTGCCCGGCATTCTCACTCCCGGGTAGTGAACGTTTGCAGTCACTCCCGAATGCAACCGCGGTTGCCAAGGAGTTCTCGTCATGCAACAGACGCCCGATTTCAGTCGCCGTCTCTTTGTCGGAGCTGCAGCGGCAACCGCTGTCAGCACCCTCGGTCTTCTCGGTCTTTCAGAAAGGTCTCAAGCCATGAATCAAGCCACGCAACAAATGGGCGCTGACGGACTTGCCATCCGTCCGTTTCACGTGAATTTTCCGGAGTCGGATCTCACCGAACTGCGCCGGCGCATCAACGCGACGCGATTCCCCGAAAAGGAAACGGTCGCGGATGACTCGCAAGGCGTTCAGCTCGCCACGATTCAGGCACTCGCGCGCTATTGGGGGAAGGATTACGACTGGCGCAAGGCCGAGGCGAAGCTGAACGCCGTGCCGCAGTTCCTGACCGAGATCGACGGACTGGACATTCACTTCATGCACGTCCGTTCCAAACACGACAACGCATTGCCGCTCATCGTCACGCACGGCTGGCCCGGATCGATCATCGAGCAGATGAAGATCATCGGCCCCCTCACCGATCCCACCGCCCACGGCGGCAGCGCAGCGGATGCGTTCCATGTGGTGATTCCATCGATGCCCGGCTACGGCTTCTCGAGCAAGCCGACCGCCGCCGGCTGGGATCCTCAGCACATCGCGCGCGCCTGGGTCGTGCTCATGAAGCGCCTCGGCTACAACAAGTTCGTGGCGCAGGGCGGCGACTGGGGCGCGATCATCACCGAGGAGATGGGCACGCACGCGCCTGCGGAATTGCTCGGCATCCATACCAACATGCCCAACGCGATTCCGGCCGACATCGACAAGGCAGCATTCTCGGGCGCGCCGGCGCCCTCCGATCTCTCGGCCGACGAGAAGATCGCCTACGAGCGCCTGCAATTCGTCTACCAGAAGGGGATCGGCTACGGCTTCCAGCTGGGCTTGCGTCCACAGACCATGTACGGCCTGGCGGATTCTCCGGTGGGCCTGGCAGCCTACTTCCTCGACCACGACCAGCGCAGCTACCGGCTGATCTCCCGCGTCTTCGCCGGGCAGGCCGCCGGCCTCACACGAGACGACATCCTCGACAACGTCACGCTCACCTGGCTGACGGGCACCGCGGTTTCCTCGGGCCGCCTTTACTGGGAGAACAAGGGCTCGTTCTTCGGCGTCAAGGGCGTCACCGTCCCGGTTGCCGTGAGCGTCTTCCCTGACGAGCTCTATCCGCTCCCGCGGAGTTGGGCGGAGCGGGCGTATCCCAAGCTCATCCACTTCAACAAGGTCGACCGGGGCGGCCACTTTGCGGCCTGGGAGCAACCCAAGATCTTCTCAGAAGAGGTCCGTGCGGGCTTCAGGTCGCTGCGCAGCTGAGCAGGGCATGCGGCGGACGGCGCGCAGCGCTGGCGTCATTCGCCGCCACCGGAGGAAAATGCCATGGAACCATTTCGCGTCGATGTGCCGGACGAGGTGCTCAACGATCTGCGCGCGCGCCTGAAAGTCACGCGCTGGGCCGACGACTTCGCCAACGAAGGCTGGCAGTACGGCAGCAACACCGCCTACCTCAAGGAACTGGTGGCCTACTGGATCGACGGCTACGACTGGCGCAAGCACGAACGCGCCATCAACGCATGTCCGCAGTTCCGCACCGAGATCGATGGTGTGCCGATCCACTTCATCCACATGCGCGGCAAGGGTCCCGATCCCAAGCCGCTGATCCTCTCGCACGGTTGGCCCTGGACATTCTGGGAATATCGCAAAGTGATCGGCCCGCTCACCGATCCCGGCGCGCACGGCGGCGATCCTGCGGATGCCTTCGACGTGGTGGTGCCGTCTTTGCCGGGCCACGGATTCTCCACGCCGCTGCGCAAGCCCGGTATCAATTTCTGGCGCACTTCCGGGCTTTGGGTAAAGCTCATGGAACGGCTGGGCTATCCGCGTTTTGCCGCGCACGGCGCCGATTGGGGCGCGCTGATCACGGCCGATCTGGGGCACCGCTATCCCGAGCGCGTGATCGGCGTGCACTTCCCGATGATGCTGCCGCTGGACCTGTTCAGCGGCGGCACGCCGGCGCCCGAAGACTACGACGCCGACGAAGCGACGATGGCCGCACGCCTGCAGAACTTCTTCGCCACTGAATCGGCCTACTCGGCGCTGCAAAGCACCAAGCCGCAGACCATTGCGGCAGCGCTCAACGATTCACCGGTGGGGCTGGCGGCGTGGATCGTCGAGAAGCAACGCAGCTGGAGCGACTGCCACGGCGACGTCGAAACCCGCTTCAGCAAGGACGATCTGCTGACCACGATCATGATCTACTGGGTCACGCAGAGCTACGGCACGTCAGCGCGCTACTACTACGAGGCCGCACACCATCCTTGGACACCGGTGCACGACCGCATGCCCGTGGTCGAGGCTCCGGTCGGCATTTCTGTCTTGCCGGAGGAAATCTGCAGCGCCCCGCGCCGCTGGGTCGAGCGCTACTACAACCTCAGGCAGAAGCGGCATCACGCCAGCGGCGGACACTTTGGAGCCTGGGAAGAGCCGCGGGCCATCGTCACCGACGTGCGCGATTTCTTTCGCGTACTGAGCTGACAAGGGAGGCTGCGCGCCTCGCCGCACGGGGGTTGTCTCGATCGGGTCACTCGATACTCCTCGTCAACTCGGGCACCGCCTCGAACAGGTCAGCCTCGGAGGCTCGGTGGCGACGGCCTCACATCTCCAATCCGGAGCCTCAGCCGGTTTTGACCGAGCGCCTGCCATGTTCAGCGCGGGGCCTGCCGCGAAGAATTTGCTCCTGTCACTCACCAAAGGAGCTCACATGCAAGCCTCTTCCGTCAACAGCGCTTCCTACGCCAAGGTCATTGACAATTCCAAGCGTGTGCGCTGGGACAAGGACTTGCTGCCGTTGAACTTCGTCATCGGCGACGTGGCCGGCCGCGTGGACAGTCCGCTCTACGGCATGTTCGCCGCCCGAGGCAATCTCGCCGCCGTCAAGTCCCCAGGCGGCGGCTCACCGGTGGAGTACTTCGTCCGGCAGCCGAGCGACCCTCACCGCGACTACGCCCTCAAATGGGACGGCGAATGGAAGATCACCTACGAAACCTTCCGCGACATGGGCATCACCTACGCGTTCGGCCTGATCCGTTCAGCGAGCTGCGCCGCAGGTAGTTGGTGGCCAGCGCCATTCGCCAGCGGCCGAGGTACTGGGATCGCCTGCGCGTCCGGCGGCTGCGGCTGCCCGCCCGTCAACGAAGCCATGGTATGCGCGTCGCCGTGGGGAAAGACGATGATGTCGCCGGCATTCAGGTGCAGCGGCGCCATGCCTTCCAGCGTGATCAGGCACGAGCCTTCCACCATGTAGTGATAGAGCAGAATGCGATCCGCGCCCAGGCCCAGCGTCTGCGCGAGCGAAGCCTCGGCAGGCGACGCGACGCGCCAAGGTGCAGTGAAGCGGGCGTTGAAGAAGATCGCCCCGTTGAGCTGCACGACCTTCAGGATCTCGGACAAGGCATCCATCCGGCCTATTTAAGTCGAAGACTCTTGCCGGGGCAATCCGCTTTGCGGCGGCGATTCGCCTCGCCTTCGAGTGCGCGGCGCGGCCTCGCGGTACGGCGCGGACCCGTTACTGCATGGCTTGAAGCAGCTCGTCCACCTTGCCCGACAGCCGCGTCACCTCGAGCTGCAGCCGGTCGGCCTGGGCCTGCGTGATGCGATGCGCCTGCACATTGGCGAGGATGAGCAGCCGCACATCGTCCTCGTTGATCGTGCCAATCGGGCCGAGCGTGCCGCCCAGCCTGGACGAGATCGAGTCCAGATCGAGGCGGGTCTTCTCGCAGTCCGCCGCCACCGCGCCGTTCCACATCTTGCCGCCAGCCTTGGCGCCGCCCCACATGCCGGCCGCCGCACCGAGGTACGGATGATCGACTGCATTGCCGCCCAGCAAGCCGATCACGCCACCGACGGCGCCACCGACCAGCGCGCCGCTATTCACGGACGGCGGCTTCACCTTGGCCGCCGGGTTGCCCTTGCTCAGCTGGTCTCCGAGCACGGCGATGATCTTGGTCGTGCAGCGCTGGTCGTGGATGGCCTTACTGCACCACATCGCGATCTGGTCGGTCTCGTCCGCGGCCGTCGACAGCGTACCGGCCACGGCCGGCGACAGCGCGGCCAGCGCGGCGGCGGCGCTGCGCTGCTCGGCCGACAACACGTCCACCATGCAGCTGCCGTACATCATCTGCCCGGCGCCCTGCTGCATCGGGGAGGGCTGGCGGCGGCTTTGTGCGGCCGCTGGCACGGGGGACGTGGCGATGAGCGCGGTGCTCAACAGAGCGCAGGAGACCACGGTGGCGTTGCGGTTCATGGCGACCTCTCTCGACGCGCGGGCGTATCGGGCTCGAAAGAACACCATCCCGCCGGCGGCCATCCCCAGGAATAGCGCATCACCCGCGGCCTTTCAATCAGGCAATCACCAATGGGCCCGTGTTCGCGGGTATGACCCGCGCGGAAGTCTTCAGGCGGGGTGGCGAGTCCAGCGTTCCTGACGCAGCCCGCGTGGAAGCGCCGTTGACCCGGCGTAGTACATGCCGCCTGCCGGATCGGTCGCGTGCCCGGCATCGGCGAACGGCGGAATACCACGACCAAGCCGTACCGGCACGCGCATCAGGAGCAACTCGTCGATCAGCCCAGCGTCTGAGAAAGATTGGGCTGTCCGACTACCGCTGAGCCAGACCCGTTTCGGCCGGAGACCGGCTCAGGCCTCGACGAGGCCCGGCACCGGGGCATGGCCCAATGCTCTGCAGAGTTTGGTCCAGGCCGTGTCGTTCAGCAGTGAGCGGGCCGAGTCCAACACCGGCGCCTGGGCCGCGAGGGGCAGGCCGGCGATCAGCTGCGCGCGCTCGCCCGGACTGAACGCCGGAAGCATCCAGCGCAGCCAGAGGGTCATCTCCTGCGGGCCGATGCTGGCCAGGATACGGCCCTCGATCGCTTGCAGCTCCGCATCGCCGTAGGCCGCCCACAGCGCCTGGTTGTGGCGCGTTTCCTCCGCGTCCATGTGCTCGAAGTTCTCGGCGATGAAGGTAGCCAGCTGGCGGTACAGCCGATGCACTGCCGCCGCCTCGGGCTCGGCGCTCAGGGCGGCGGCATGCGCGCGCAGCATGGCGATCGCGTCCAGGTGTTCCTGGTGCTCAGCCGCGATGCGGGTGCTGATGCCGCTGCAGCGCTCCTCGATGGCCGGATGGATGAAGTCGTTCTCATGCTGCAGATGGCAGCTTGCGGCGTCCAGCAGCGCGTCGAGCTGGGCCAGGCCGGCCTCCAGATCCTGTGCGTCGTCGAGGTCCAGCCGGCTCAGGCACTGCAGCGTGTCGGTCATGAACAGGCGCAGGGCCTTGTGGATGGGAGCATAGATGTTGAAGCGGGGGGAGGTGTTCATGGTGATCCAAGGTGTGGAGAGAGGACGCCAGTGTTCCGGACAGCGGATGTGCCGGCATCGCTCCAATGGGCCATCGCAACCGGTGCAGGAATGGCTCTTCGCCAGTGCTTCCTAGAATCGGGCAACCAAGCGCCAAGCCCGTGGACACCCGCAGCTCGACCACCCAATCCAGCAAGTACCGCATCCCGCGCCCGCGGCGGGATGCCGTGCCGCGCCCGGCCCTGCTGGCGCGCACGCTGGAGCGGGCCGCCGACGCCCGGCTGGTCCTGGTGCAGGCGCCGGCCGGCTTCGGCAAGACGACGCTGCTGGTGCAGCTCGCCGCCGCACTCGCCGCCGCGCCCGGCGGCGAGGTCGTCTGGGTGTCGCTGGACGCCGAGGACAACGACGCTAACCGCTTGTTCGCCGCGCTGTTCGGCGCCCTCGCGGCACTGGACCTGCCCTGGGCCGTGCCCCCTGCCACGGTGCTGGCCCAGCTGCAGGACGCCAGCCCTGCCGCGCGCACCGCGCTGGGCCTGCTGATCGATGCCCTCGGTGGGCGGCCTGACGTCCGCATCGCCCTGGTGCTGGACGATCTCCACCACGTCTCCGACGCAGCTGCGCTGCAGTTGCTGGACACCCTCATCGCCCGCGCGCCGCCGGAGCTCAGCCTCTTCATCGGCAGCCGCGTCGCGCCGCCGCTGTCGCTGGCGCGTTGGCGGGCCGGTGGCGAACTGGTGGAGCTGGGCTTCGAGGACCTGCAGTTCGACCTGGACGCGGCGCAGGCGCTGTGCCGGCTGCGCGGCCTGGAAGCCCCGTCCGACGAGACGCTGCAGGCCGTGCTGGCGCGCACCCATGGCTGGGTTGCCGGCCTGCACCTGATGCTGGGCAGTGCGCGCAACGGTGCAGGCCTGCCCGCGCTGATCGGCCCGGCCGCCCATCGCCACCTGTTCGACTTCTTCGCCCAGGAGGTGCTGTCCGAGCTGCCGCTGCCGCTGCAGCAGTTCGTGCTCTACAGCAGCGTGCTGCCCGAGCTGAGCCCGGCGCTGTGCCAGGCCGTCACCGGCCGCGGCGACGCCACGGCGGTGCTGGACACCCTGTTCAGCCGCCAGCTGTTCCTGAGCGCGCTGGACGAGGCCTTGCCGCTGCTGCGCTTCCACGACCTGTTCCGGGATTTCCTGCGCGCCGAGTTGGAGCGCCGCGAACCTGGGCTGGCCGCCGAGTTGCATGCCCGCGCCGCCGCGGCCGAGACGCGTGCCGAGCGTGCCGTGCCGCACTGGCTGGCCGCGAGGCGTTGGTCCGAGGCCCTGGCCGCGCTGCGTCAGATGGCCGACGGGCTGCTGGCCGTCGGGGGTACCCATAGGCTCGAGCGCTGGCTGGAGCAACTGCCGCCCGACTGGCGCGAGCCGCAGGCGGACGCGGCCCTGCTGCGCGGCCTGTGCGCCTGGTCGCGCTGGGACTGGGTGCACGCCCGGGACGAATTCCAGCGCAGCCACGACGCCTTTGCGCGCCAGGGGCAGCAGCGTGACCGTTTCGTTGCGCTGGGCATGCTGGGCGCCTGTCACAACGCCCTGGGTGACCTGCAGCGGGCCGAGGAAGTGCTTGCCGCAGCGGCCGATGCGCAACTGCCCCCGGCGCTGCAGGTGGCCTTCGACTCGCTGTGTGCATGGCACGGCGTGGCGCGGGGTGACAGCGCAGCCGTGCTGGCCGCCCTGACCGCGATGGCGGACAACGCTGCGCTGGCCCCCGAGGCCCGCTATCCCAATATCGTGGACATGAGCTACGGGCATTTCGTCGGCCTGCCTGGCACGCGGCCGCTGATGGAGAGGCTGCGCCGGCTGTGCCGCAGCGACCGGCGGGGCGACGAGGTCCAGGTACCGGCACTGGACGCCTGGCTGGCCTTCTGGCACGGCGAGCCCGACCCGGCGCGCGAGGCCCTGCAGGCATTGTTGCGCTTGCAGCGCCAGCTGCCCGGCGACGTCATGCTGAGCATCAGCGCGCTGCACCTGCGCAGCCTGCATCTGGCGGCGCAGGGCCAGACCGCCGAGGCATTGGCCGTCATTGCCCAGGTGCAGGGCGTGATGGCTCCCGGCTACAGCCAGGGCTGGCGGCGCACCTATGCCCATGCACAGGCGCGCATCCACTGGCGGGCCGAGGATGCCGACGGCCTGGCCGCGTTGCTGCCCGAGCTGGCCCGGCCGCGCTCTGCGCGCGAATGGCCGGTGCTGGACACCGGTGCCGCGCTGGTGCAAGGCCAGCACGCGCTGCTGCGCGGCGACTTGGCGGCGGCACGGGAGCTGCTAGAGCACGCTGCCGTGCTGCAACGCGGCGGTCGGCTGCCGGCCTTCATGGGCGATACGCGCTTCGCGCTGGCGGCCTGCCGTGCCGGACAGGGCGAGCTGAATGCCGCGGCTGCGGCGCTGGACGAGCTGCTGTCCGAGGCCATTCCCGAAGAAGGCCTGGGCCTGCTGCTGGAGCCTCCCGGCCGGCTGCAGGCGCTCTGGCAGGTCCTGGCATCCCGCCTGTGCTGCCCGGCCGCGGCGCAGGCACAGCTGCGCCGCCGCCTGGCCGCCTGGCAGGCCGGGGGCGCGCCCGTCGACGCGGTGCCGCTGGACGACCCACTGTCGGCCCGCGAGCGCGAGGTGCTGGCCCTGCTGGCCGAGGGCCAGAGCAACAAGCTCATCGCTCGCGCGCTGGACCTCAGCCTGCACACCGTCAAGCGCCACGTGGCCAACATCCTGACCAAGCTCGCCCTCGACAGCCGCACCCAGGCGGCGGCCTACTGGCTCCGGCGTTCCGAATCGCGAGGCTGACTTTCAGGCAATCGTGCGGTGCTCGCGCGCGCCGCTCAGCTCGCCGACGAGCAGCACCCGTCAAGCTTCCGATACGCGAGGTTTGCGGATGGCCGATCCCTTTCGTCGCGCCGCAATGCTGATCAGCGCCACGCCCAGCAGCATCAGCCCTTGTGTTGCGGGTTCGGGTACGGCGGCGACGGAAAGCAGGAAGGCTGAATCTTGTCCGGTCGCTCGGTTCACCGCGTCGCCGACGATCCAGCCGAGATTGTTGATTGCCGTCGCTTCCAACAGCGTCCAGCCGGCGCTGCGCTGACTCGACGACATGAAGCTGTTCAGGTCCACTGGCGCCGTGCCATTCCACAGTGTGGCGTGCGCGCCTCCGGCAACATTGCTGCTCCAGCCCACGACTTGACCGAGGTTGTTGAGCCCGATCGCCACGCTGTCCAGCCCGCCGAGAGAAGGCAGCGCGGCTGCAGCAGATCCATCCCAAACCGTCGCCTGGTTGTGATCGAGGAA
>Ga0105237_10001949_pt1 | contig 26287 bp, 16 predicted proteins | sample KBSC24metaG_FD_81520 | JGI IMG/M metagenome (GOLD analysis project Ga0105237, IMG submission 81520) | Corn rhizosphere microbial communities from Kellogg Biological Station, Michigan, USA - KBS C2-4 metaG | ecosystem: Host-associated > Plants > Roots > Rhizosphere > Soil | place: Michigan, USA...
ATGAGGATGCGTGTATTGAGCGACGCGCGCGATGGACGTCCCGTGAGCCGTTGAGAAAGATCGATCACCGGCACGACCGCCCGATGATAATTGAGCAATCCCACCACGCCGTCCGCGGCGCCGACGATCTCCTTCCAGTACACGAGCGGAAGGATCTCGACGACGTGCGTCGTGGCCATGGCGAACCGATCGCGATCGATATAAAACACGAGATAGAGCATGCGACGGCTATCGTGGGCAATACGATATTGTCGTCACGGTATAGACGTCATAGCCGTGACGAGGACTTGCGGAGTCCAGACATTCTGACTGAAGTGTCGGCACCCCTGCTTCCTTTCCGAAGACCCTACACGGCAAGAAACGTCACATATTGTCCGAATTCTGAAAGATCACAATTGTGCTCAATTGCGATGAGAATTCGGATCCCGGTGCTAGTGACGCAGGAGCTCGATCGCGACCGTTCGGATCCCTTCTATAATGAATTGGACGCCGATCACCATGACGAGCAGTCCCATGATCCGGGTGACGACGTTGAGGCCGGTTTGGCCAAGGCGGGCGGCGATGCGGGGGGCGATGGTGAGAACGATCCAGGAGATCGCCATGACGGCGAGGATCGCGACGTATACGGAGAGGTACTGCGTCGTCGTCGCGGCGCGGTCCGACAGGGTGATGACGGTAGTGATGGCGCCCGGCCCTGCGAGGGTCGGCATCCCCAGTGGGATAATGGCGACATCGGTTTGTTGCTCCGCCTCGGCGACCTCGCTCTGGGTCGCTTTGCCACGCTGCCGTCGCGCGCTGAGCATGTCCGAGCCGATCCCAAAGAAGATGATGCCGCCAGCGATGCGGAAGGCGTACGTGGTGACGCCGAAGAAGGTGAGGATGTAGGTTCCGAGCACGCCGAACACGGCGAGGATCGCGATCGCCGTCAGGACGGCGAGACGCACGGTGGCCGCTCGGCGTGGTGGGGTGAGTCCGGCGGTCGCGCTCACATACAGCGGAATCGCGCTCAGCGGATTCACGATGGCCAGGAGCGACGAAAAAGCGAGCGTGGCGAAAGCGAGGGTATCGTGGAGCATGCGCGTCGAAACGGTCGCCGAGCGATCCTGTCAGAGAGTGCAGGCGCTGCTCGATGGCCAATGACGGCGCGTGTCCAGAGCTATCGAGCAGCGTGCTTCAAATATTCCACACTCGAGCGGATCACGCCATCCAGGAGTCGTTCGTCGTACGGCGAGACCTCGCCGACCCACCGTACGGTCCCCGACGGATCGAGAAAAATGGCGGGCCGGTCAAAGGGATAGCTCCGGGCATTCACCACCTGCGTATTTTGCCGACGTCCGTCAGGGGCATATGCAAACGAGGTCGATTCGACCGCCAGCGCGACCGGGAGCTGGAGAAACCGTGTATAGTAGTTCCCCGACGAGTCTGCCTCCGCGGTGGGCGAGAGGATGAGCTGGTCGCGGAAAAAACCGCGCGTCGCGGTCATGAGCACGATGTCCAAACGATCGCCATAGGTCGCGTGCAACCGTTGAATGGTCGCAAACATTGGGTAGCACCCGCCGTCGCACGAGGACGGCGTCGATATCAATAACGTCGCTACGCCACGACGAGGGCGCGTGGTGTCGCCGTTCGTGCCAAACCAGGTCGTCGCATGGACCGGAGGGAGTCCGTGCTTGCCCAACGCGGCCAGCGGCGTTCGACGCCGTCGAATGCCGTCGCGAATCTCCTGCTGGTCGCCCGAACCGGCGGGGCGGAGTGGCGAGAGATCGGTGACCGCGGTATCGAGTACCGCGAGGGCCACCGGACCGCCGCGTGTCATCGAAACCGGTGTCGTGAGTGTGAAGTATGTGGTTTGGATATCGCCGGCCCAATCGACGCGGTCGGGGAACGACATCTGGTGACTCGCCGTCAGCGCCGCGCGGGCTTCGGACTCCGCGGTGCCCAAGTCGTTGATCATGACGGCATAGCTGGCGTATAAGTTGTGCGCGAATAGCCGCCACGTTGCGGCCGACGCGCCGACTGCATCGAGTTGCTGCATCGCGGTGCGCACCTCACGCAGACGTCCCGGCCTCGCCTGCAGCAGCCCCTTGACATACAGATAGAGCGGCCATGCACGATCGGTGGTCGATCGATTGGCATTCGTGCGCTCCAATCGCGCCATGGCCGCGCGTGCCAGATCGTCCTGTTGCGTCCAGAGATAGAGATATGCCAAATCGAGCAGCTCGCGCGGCTCCACTGTCGCCGCGCTGAATCGTGCCGCACACTGCCGCGTGGCGAGTAAAACTGGCGCCGGGACGCTGTCTGTTTCAGGTGTATAGCGGATCGTGTCAGCGCGCTTGTCGCGCCAATATTGATCGAAGAGTCGGCGTGCCGCCTGCTCGCATTGACCGGGCGACGTGTAGCGGACGTATGGATCGCTGCTGTCACGCGCCACCGTGGGCCAACCGAGCCTCTCGATCTGCGCTTGCGCATTCGCGACGGTGGAGATCGCGCACAGACCGGCCCCCGCGCAAACGGAGACGAACGCCGTCGAACACATTACGCTAAATCGCATCGATCAGACTCGTAAAGCTGAAATCCCGCGCCTTGAGCGGTGGTACGACGACGGGGCTTCCGGGATGGAAAACACGCTGCGGCGCGCCAAGCTGTTCCACGTTGTTCAGCACGAACATCGGAGATTCCGTAAAGCGAAAATTTTTGACTGGTTTGGTCACCGCGCCATGCTCGACGAGCCAGACGCCATCACGTGTCGTTCCCGTGCACAGGAGGCTATTCCGATCGAGGAGCTGCACGTCGTTGAACCGCGTGACCACGAGTCCCCGCGCGGTCGATGCAATCATTTCGTCGATGGTGCTCGTCCCACCGCTCAAGCGGAACGCATACGGATTGGGGAGCGCGCTGTCTCTGCCGAGCAGCTGCACGCCGTACGTCCGCTCATAGGAGAGCGCTTTGAGGATCCCGTGTTCGATCCAATTGACCGGCTGGAACGGCTCACCGTTGCCGTCGAACGGGACGAATCCACAATCCGGATCCATCGGATCGATCCCAAGCGTGATGCGTGGATCGACCACGCGCTGGCCAATCCGCGAGGAGCCCGGTTTTGCGGGATCGGCGAAGGGGCCCATCCCATTTTCCGCAGGCCCACGCGCCAGCGCCCAATCGACTAGCATGAACACCAAATCGCACACGGCCTGCGGTTCGAGAATGGCCGTATATCGGCCAGGTTCCACCGCCACGGGGTTGCGCGATCGGAGGCATTTGTCCAACGCCGTTTGGGCGAGATGTTCCACATCCACGCGTGCCCAATCGTTCCAGTCCACACCGGCCCAGCCGGAGCCTTGGCCTTTGGGATCGCGCACCGTGATGGTGCACTGGACGGTCGTATATGGATAGTACCGGAACAGCCCATCGGAATGGATCACGGCGCGCCCATTCGCCCCGACCGCCAGATAGCCGGCGGCCAGGAGCTGGGCCTGCTTCGCGGGGCCGATCGCGCGATCCGCGATCGACGCACGTGTCACGTCGTCGAGCTCGATCGTGCGGTCGAACCAGAGCGTGGGGGTGAGATGCGGATGAATCGGCTTTGGCGGATCGGGATAGGTATCCGGATTTTCACGTTGAAACTGCAACATCGCTTCCGCGCGCGCGACGCAGGCGCGCAGCGCGTCGTCCGAGGGCGCGTTCGTGTATGCGCCGCCGCTTGCGCGGTGGATGGAGCGACCGATTTCCACGCGCGAGACTTGCGTGTCGCCGCTGGTCGAGATGTCGTTTCGCGCCCACCGGACGTTGCCGGTCCACCGACTATTGATTTCCAGCCGCGTTTCACCGCCGCCCGTAGCCATGGCGATCACCCGAGTGGCCAAGGCCTGACATGCCGCGCGCGAGAGAAAACGGCCGTCGGTATCGGGGTCGGCGTGTGTATCGTACGCGGGACTGCGTTGCGGGGACACCGTCACTGGCGCACTTCTACTCGGTAACCGTAGTGTTCTCATGGATGTGAAAGAAGACATACGCCTTAGGCCTTCCGCATGAGATCAACGATACTGACCTGCGTCACCTTGGCCGGAACAGCGCCCACGCTATGCTGGGTGGTCTGGTTCGGTTGTCCCTTTCCTCGTGACATACCGAACCAACGGAGCGACGCGGGACCACCGATCGCGACGACGCTTTTCCAAAACTCTGGCGCCCGAAACATGAGCGCGCCGCCCTGGAGATAACGCCCCAGCTTTCCGCGTTTGATTTCACGCATGATCGCGTAGCCCATCCCATTGAGCGATTGCTGGTCCATGGCGACCCCGAGTCCAAGCACGGCGATCCCTTTCTCGGTCGACGCGACGAGATCCTCGAACGTGGTGGCGGCGCGTCCCGGCATGAGCGCGAGGTTGGGCGGCTGCTGCATGGTGATGTCGAACGCCGACCCCGCCGCCGCGCATCCGTGTGAACGCACGGGGCGGCCGATTTTTTGATAGTACGGCGCCAGCCACGCAGCTTGCTCGCGTGTTGTTTGGTAATCCACCAGAATCCCATCTTTCACGAGCGGGAAGTCTTCGGGGGCAATGCCTTCGTCGTCCCACGCCACGGTTCCAAGTCCGCCGGGCACCGAACGGTTTGCCATGATGCTGACCAATGGAGACGCCACGATGGCCGTCCCGAGTCGGTCGAGTGGATCGCTCAGATAGCTGGTTCCGCTGGCGTCCGCTTCGTATCCCAACGCGCGATCCAGCTCTGTCGCGGCGCCCAGTGTACGGTCGAGGATGGCCGCCATGGCGTCGGCGCTGAACACGACGTCGTATCGTCCGACATCGAATGGAATGACGTGGCGCGCCTGCTCGGCTTCGTCGATCAACCGGGGAATGGTGTCCATCAACCCGGATTCCGAGATGAGCTCCCACCCACGCCCTGTGAGCGAAAGACCATCGGCGCCCGCGCCCCCTCCGGGGAGCCCGAGATGGTACTCGTCCCGGTAGGTCACCGCGAACTTCGCCTCGCTCTGATAGCAGGTCTGCATCCACGATGCTCCGTCGCTCGATGCGAAATAGCGCTGCTGCCGCGTGAAGTACATGAACGAACTGGTGCCAATGCCCACTTGGTAGCGCTCCGCGTATTCACGAAAGGCCGCCATGACGTCGAGTTTCTCGCCGTCGGGAATGTCGAAGGGGTCGTATTTGATTGGCATGGTCCAATGACCATCCCGAACCGTGGGTGCCGGTCCCATCTCGACGGGCCGTATCATTCCTCGGCTATTGGCCTTGGCTTGCGTGACCGCGCTCCGCGCGAGGCGGACCGCTTCGTCCGGTGTCCAGACGGCGCTGGCGAGAAAGCCCCAATAACCGTTCACGAGCGCGCGGACCCCGATGGCGCGCTCGTCCGCATCCATCCATCCCGGGGACTGATTTCGGGTGTGTGTGATACGGGCATCGGCGTAGGTGGCGCCGGCGCTCCGTGCGGCATCGACAGCGCGGGAGAGCAGTGCGGACAGATCAGGATCGCCAGCGTGACGCGCGGCGGGCGGTTCAGCGTGATATGATGGTGTGAGGGCGCGAAGAAGTCGAGGAGATACGACCGATGCGCCCGTGGCGAGCGAGGCGCACTGCAAGAAATGTCGACGAGTGTACATGACAACCACAGAAAAGAAGAAACGAAATACCGAAGACACCACACGGGTCGGCAATCGAGGGCACTCGACCGCCGACCCATGTCAGACGCTATTGCACGACGATCTCCCCGCTCGTCTGCGCGCCGGAGAACGGTGCGATCGAACCACTCAACGTCGCGGTGTAGTGGTAGGTTCCCGGTGTCGGGAACGTGCGGAGGGTTTGTTGTCCGCCCAAGAGCGCCGTGATATTCCCCGAGCTGCCGCCGGTGGTCGATGGAGGGGAGACAGCGGCCACTGCGCCCGGATTGTCGAAGACCACGTCGATCGAAGTTCCGAGCCCCGTATCGAAGAAATTGTAGAAGGTCACCTGGCCACCCGGTACGATATAGACCGCACCGAACAACGTCGTCCCGCCTTGCAGCGATAGATTCCGCGGTAGAAACGCGACCAACCCACTGGGCGGATTAATCATCGTATATTGCACGCTATCGCGCAGATGGACGCCGTACACACTGGCATCGGCGATGACCCAGACACTTCCGCTTCGGTCGGTCGCGACGATGCTATTTAATCCGACCGACGAGGCACACGTGGGGAGCGATAGCTCGGTGCTGGTGTACTTTCCGACGTCCGGGAAGTTCGGGACATAGCATCCAAGCTTGCCAAGGTCCGCGTCATGATAGAGGAGGCGAAGGGAAACATAAGGAACGCTGCTTCCCAACGCATTCCGGACCACCGGCGTGAGTTGCATCGAACTGTTCTGCGAGAGCGTCGTGCTTTCCCCCGGTCCCGGCTGAATGGAGAGCGTGGGCGCCGTGATCGCGGAATCCGTCACCTGCAAAATCACCTGATCGGCGCGAATCACTCCGTCCTTGAACGCAAAGACATTCAAGAGGACCGGATTACTGCCAGACGCTGCTCGACCCGTCACGAGCCCGGTTGGCGAGACTTGCACCCGGAGCGTATCCGTGGCGCTCTGCGTCGCGAACACCACGCTGTCGAACGTCGTGATGGCTTGACCGGAGAGCGCTTGGCCGGCAACATCGATCTGGACGGTTTGTCCCACCGCGAGGATCGCATTGAGCGGTGACGCGTGGATCACGCCCAATGTTGCCTCGGGCGACCGGACTGTTGGCGCGACGCCGTGGTCTTGGCTACACCCGGCGAGGATGGCGGCCCCCATCATAAACGCGCTGGACCGCATGACCACCCGAAAAGAGAAAGTGCGCAATGACATGAGACGGCTCATGGATTGAAGTCGTAGCACCCGTCGTACAGCGGGTTCGTATCGTGCTCGTGCGGATCCGACGTGAAGACCATATCGTTGCCATACAAGGCGCCGTTCTCGGCCAACGGAGAATCGGTAAACGGAGGGAACGCGGGCGACACGATTGTCCCGGTAGGCCAGAGCGTGGCAGGATCGCGGTGATACACATGCGCCAGACGGCGCAGATCGCCTTCACGATGGCCAGTCAGATAGAGCCACATGGCACGCTCTTTCATGAGCGTATCGAGACGGGCATTCGGTGTACCGGGATCGGCCAACGCCGGGAGCGCGCCGGCCGCTAGCCCTGAGACTGGAGCGCACGCCGCCGCTCCGACGCACGTGCTCCGCAGTGTGTTGAGCGTGGTGAGCCAACTGGCATCTCCGGCGGCCAGCGCCGCTTCCGCTTGGATCAGGCGCGCCTCCAGTCCGTCGGCCAGTCGCACCGGTGCGCTCGGCGCCGACGTGTGGTACGTCCCACCAACCACGTTGTACTTTCCGGGGTGGATGAACGCACTCGCCGATGGATCGGGGACCGAGACGGTGCGCGGGTCCGTCGACCAGACCAGACCGTTGGTCCCCTCATGATCCTGGACGCGGGTATAGTAGTAGCTTCCGTCGCTCGCGACGAAATTGTTGTAATGTCCCGACGCCGTGAACTGCACCAGATAAACGAAGTCGGTCGGGACGTCGCGCACCGCCGAGTCGGCGGCCGCGAAATTGCCCAAGCCGAGGAGTGCACGCCCCTTCCCCACTTTCGCCAAGTTCACGAACCGAGCGCTGTCCGCGCCAGCGACGATCGCCGAATCGAACAGGGCCGCGGCACGCGTGAACAGCTCCTGCGTCGTGAATCCCGCCGTAGGTTGCGCGACACCGGAGAGCGCGACTGAAGTCAGCGGAATACCGGAACAAAAATTCTCCGCGAACCAAAGGACCGTATATCCTTCCATGGCGAACAGCTCGCCCTGCCACGCGGGGGGCGCACTCGCGGTATTTGCCGCGTACAGACGCAATGCCTCGCGGGCCATTTGCGCATGTGTGCGCGCCTGGTGCAAGTAGAGGTACAACCGCAACGGCGAGAGACCGGCAAACCTCGGATCGTTGACGCGGCGTTCGTCGGGTCCGGTCTGCGCATATAACCCTTCGGTCAACTCATCGGTCAACAAACCACCCATGAAAATGACACTGCCACCGTCACCACCGGCGAATGGCTCCGTGAAATCCGCCACTGCCGCGGCGCGCAACATGAGTGCGCCCGACGCCGTTTTGACTTGTGCGGGGTCGACCGCCGTACTGGGTGCTTGCACGTCCACGAGCGACGAGGGCGAGCACGCGGTGACCGCAAGCATGGCCACAAAGGTGACCGCAAACGTGACCGCGAGCGGGGCCGCCAGCAACCCCGAGAGCGCGCACGCGACACGATGCATGGTGCGTGGGCTGATTCGGTAGGTGAGCATCGACATTACAGGCCCAGGTTGAAGCGAAGGTTGCACTGACGCGGTTGCGGCACGCCGGTCCCGCCATCGAGGTTGGTTTCGCGAAACAAGAGATCCGAGTTGATGTTGGGATCTTTGCCAACATAGTTCGTCCAAATCGCAAGATTGCGTGCCGCGAGCGTCAATCCGAGGGAATGCGCACGCAAGACTCGTTGGACCAGCGCGGGCGGAACATTGTACGTGACGGAGAGCTCGTTGAACCGCAGGGTCGATGTTTGCGTGAAGTAGTCGCCGCCGATCGAACCGCCGCCGTTGACGAATGCCTGGATCCACGCGGCTTGGGCACCAAGAGGCGCGGTGGGATCCACTGCGCCACGCGGATACGCGCCGACAAAGCTGCTGTGATCCGTGGTTTGGCCGATGACGTGATCGAAATTCGCTTGAATCTGTAGGGTACCGTTGAGCAGCGAAAGCGAGCTCGTATAGGTCAGCTCACCGCGCGGCGACACCGATCCCAGGAAGACCCGCGGACCGAGGACGACTTCATTGACATCGAGAATGCCGTCGTGATTGGCATCGGAGTACGAGAGCACGGACACCCCCCAGAACCCGAACAATGGATACCCCTCGGCGAGGGTCGTGCTCTCTGGCCCGTTCGTTCCCAGTCCCGGGGCCTTGTGCACGAGCTTGTTCGTGTGCTTTGATGCATTGATCGACACATTCCACGCAATGGCCCGTGAGTCGAGGAGCTGGGCGTGGATGGCGCCTTCGAGGCCGCGGTTCTCCACGTTCCCCAAATTCACGTACTGGCTGTTATTGGTCAGCCCATATGAATATGGTAGCTGCAGTTGGTTGATCGCGTCCCGAGTATACTTGCGATAGATCGTGAACTCGAAACCGAGTCGCTCCCGATCGAAGAACGACACGTCAAACCCGCCTTCCCACTCCGTGCCTCGCTCCGGCTTGAGGTCGGCGTTGCCGATGCCGGTGACATTGATGAGCGCGGTGGGTGACGACGAGCCCCCAAACGCTTCGCGTTGCTGCTCGTACGTGTTCAACAGTCCAATCTGCGAGGCCACGTTCCCAGATTGCCCATATGCCAGCCGCAACCGCAGCATGGAGATGGGTGTGGACTTCGGGAAGAACGATTGCTCCGAGATCGGATACGACAGATCGAACTTCGGATAACTCGGCGGCGCACGGTTCACCTGTCCGCCAAACCCGCTCGAGACGTCACGCCGAATACCGGTCGTCACGAACAACCCGAAGAGACTCACCGACTGCTCGACAAAAACGCCCGCCGTCGCCGCCTCGTCTCGATTTTCCTGTACGACATATGCTTCGCCGCCGTACTGACAGACTGGATTGGGCGTCAACAAAGTGGAACCGAACGCGAGGTTACACCCGCCCATGGACCCAACATTCAGACCGGTCGCATTGGTGTGCGTATAGTCTTCGCCGAACGACGTACGAGACATCAGCCACGACCATGGTGAGAACTTGAATTCACCGTCGACGTGCGCGGTGCGAACGAAGGTCTCGTACCGTCCGGTATAGCGTCCACTGGGGCATGCGCCGTTGGGACCGCTATTGAGCAGGACGAGCACGGAGGTACAATCTTGCGCACGGAGATCCGAGCCATCCGTCCGCAGCGAATAGTCGCCGCCCACCGTGGCTCGACCCGACAGCCATGGCCACGGCGTATAATCGCCCGAGCTGGAGAGGAGACCTCGTTTGGCGAGCGACGCGACACGCGTCCGCTGTTGATTGGATGGGAGAAATCCTAATGTATCCGATGGCGACATCCCCTGTCCGACATCCTCGGGAATCAACACCGCCGAACCACCGTTGAGGACGTTGTTGTAGATCCCCTGGGCCGTGAGCGACACGGAGGAAAGCGGTGTCGGATGGAACGTCGTTCGTGACGAGCCGTCGATGTTCTGTTGCGTATTTGGGCGAAGCATCCACGACGGTGCCGGTGAGCTCCACAGCCGAGCCACGAGCCGCTGTTGCGCGTCGGACATCTTGGCCATACCGACGTTATCGGTCGCACCGAACGAGAAGAACTGTTGTAAATTCTCACTCCCGCCCGAGAGATCCCCTCGAAGCACTCGCGTCGTTCCCGTTCCCAACGTGCGCATGTTGGGATCGTTTTCGTAATTGAAATTGCGAACGCTATCTTGTACACACGTGTGTCCCGCCACCGATCCCTCTCCGCCGACCGCGAGAAGACAGCGTCCGCTATAGAGGACCCTCCCCAATACCTTACCAAACCCCCACCAGGTATCGGGCATGTCGCCTTGAATGGCGGACCATCCATTGTCGCCAGACAGATTCAAGCGCCATGGCCCCACATGACCACGCTTGGTCTTGATGACGATCACCCCATTGGCCGCTTCCGACCCGTACAAACTCGACGCCGACGGTCCACGCAACACATCGATCGACTCGATCGTACTCGGGTCGATGTCGTCCAACCGAGACGGCGCGTTCGAATGCCCATCCGCGCCACCGAGTCGAGGTCCAGTGGAGGTGGGCGCGAGGTAGGTCTGATTGCGGGCTTGCGTCGTCATCGCGTTCATCCGGATTCCGTCGATGATGACGATCGGATCGTTGTTGAGCGTGAGACTGTTGATGCCACGAATGCGAATTCTGGACGGCGCGCCCACTTCGCCCGATGTGTTCTGGACGACGACACCCGGGACCCGCGCTTGAAGCAGATCGCTGACGTTTCGAATGAGCGTCGTTTTCACCACGGAGTCCACGTTGATCGTCCCGATGGCGTTGCCGACCTCCAGGCGACGCCGATCACCGGTGGCGGTGGTGACGACGTCGTTCAGGACCGCCGCCGATGCCGTCAACACGATGCGCAGGACCTCGGCGGATCCCTCCTTCACGGTGACAGGAGTCGTGGCACTGCGATATCCCAGCATGCGCACGACAACCTTATGGACCCCCGCTGGCACATCGGCCACGGTGAACATGCCGTTGTCCCGTGTTCGTACCGGACGCAAGCTGTCGATGGTGACCGTCGCGTCCGCGATCGGCCGGTTGGTTCCCGCATCGACCACTCGTCCTGTCACGCTGCCTGTAGCTTGTGCCTCGACGCGTCCCGTAAATGCCAGCCCGAAAAGCACCCCTTTCAATGGGATGAGCCGTAACCCCGTTCCTTTCAAGATCTGCTCGAACGCCATGCCCAATGGCATTTTCTCGGCGTGGAGTGTCACCGGATCATGATATGCCTTGACCATCGTGGACCGATATTCCACTTCGACATGTCCCGCGGCGGCCACGCCATCGAGCGCCTGTCGCAACGATACACCTTCGAGCGTGATTGAAATCGGCCGACTGAGCAGCACGTCCGCCGTGGCATCCGCCGACCGGTCCGACGCGGGCTGCGCCGCGATCGTCTGTTGCGCGTGGAGCGATGTCGCAACCGACGCGAGCGCGATAGCCCACCCAAGACGAGTGCGATAGCGTGTCACCGTCCTACCTCCCTGTGTGTGATCTGCCGTGGCAGAAAGCGTGTTCCTGTCGACGCTGGCGTTGCCGACGTCCCGCGCGGGTGCAGCACGATCATCGGACGCCCAGCGGTTGTCTTCTCCGTCGTCGCCGTCACGTCGAGCAGCACCTCCAACGCCCGGACGACATCGCTCGTTTCGGTATAGTCGATCGCCGTCGTGACGACTTCATGATTCATGGCCGAATCAGCCAACTGGAAATCCAGATCGTACCACCGGCTGAGCTGTGCGAGGACATCGGGGAGCGGAACATCACGGAACCGGAGTCGTCCCGCGGTCCACTCGGTCACGTCGCCACCATCGCCCACTCGCGTCGCGATCGCCGTGGAATCGGTCACATGTCCGATCGATCCCGCGACCAATGTCACAGACGCCTGTCGCGGTGCGCCAACGGCCACCTTCCCACTCACGACCTCGACACGGGTCTCCCGGTCGGCAGGATATCGCCGCACGTCGAACGTGGTGCCCAACACACGCGTCGTGATCGCGCCCGTATGCACGAGAAATGGCACGTCGGAACGCGACGTGACATCGAAATACGCTTCGCCCACGAGCACGATATCGCGGTGCGATGGAAAGTCTTTCGCGACGCCCACGCGGCTGTTCGGCGCGAGGGTCAACCGGGTGCCATCCGCCAGCGTGAAATGGGCAACTTGTCCGCGCTGCGTGGTGTACGCCGTGTAGGTAATCCGCGGCGTACGGCGTTGCACCGCGAGCGTCACCCACCGTCCAGCCAGCGCACCGAGCGCCAACACCGCGACGGTCGCGGCGACGGCGTAGGCGGAACGAGCAAACCATCGCTGGACGCCGAGTTGTGTCCAATGCGACGAGGACAACGCGCGTCGTCTGGCGGAGGAGACAGTCTCACGTGGGACATCCACCAACGCGTTTGCCGGATATTTCCGATCGAATCGCGACCAGGCATCATCCGTGTTCGGCGCCTCGCGCGACTCGGCGTCGAACCCAGGGGCGCCGAGGACGTGCGCGATCCGTTCGTGCTCGGGACGTTCCGCGAGCCAGGCTGCGACGATTGCCGCCTCGTCGGGAGTGCACGCTCCGGCGAGGTAGCGGTCGAGCCGCTCAGCGAATGATAAGGGCGTGTGGTCTGACATAAGGTCTCACGGTGAAAGGCAAGCGCTACCACAAAAACCGAACGCTCGGCGTTGGATCACACCAACATGGAAGGACCGTGCAATCGTTCGATTGTGGGGAGAAGGCGCGCCGAATAGACGCGATGCGCGTCAGCCGCGCAGGTGGGGGAGCTGTGCTTTGAGCTGTTTGAGCGCCCGGGCATGTTTCATCCGTGCCGCGTCGGGGCTCAGTCCGGTCGCATCGGCGATTTCGTCCCAGCTCATGCCGTGCTGCCACCGGAAGGTCACGATCGCCCGGGTGTCGGGCGACAAGGCGTCGACCGCGGCGCGCACCGCGGTGTCGACTTCGGCCGATGCGAGCTGATCGTCTTGTCGAGCAGGTCCCTGCCCCATGGCGACTGGGGTGACTTGGCGGGCCGCGTTGTCTTCGATACGGCCAATGGAACGGGCCGCGACAACGGCGTTGAGTGCCCGGTTCCGAACCGCGCGAAAGAGATAGGCGCGCACGGTGGTCGTGGGTGTCCATTCGTTCCGATGTTCCCAGAGCCAGGCAAACACATCATCCACGACTTCTTCCGCAGTTTCGTCCGAACGGACAATCGCGCGGGCGTAGTGCCACAACTGATTGAACGATGCGCGGAAGAGTTGTGCGAAGGCGTGACGGTCGCCGCCTTGGATCGCGCGAATGATCTCCGCGTCGGCGGGTGGCACGTGAGGATCGTCGGCAGCGACGAGCCGGAGATGCGCGCCGCGCGTCACGCTCCCCCCGGAGCACGCGCGACGCCACGCGCGACGCTACACGCCACGAGACGCGTCCCGCCACGCGCCGCGCGGAGGAGGCGGGCGCCGGAGGACACGTCACAATTCCGTGACGCGGCAGTATGCGGGAGGCGATGCATACACAGATCCTTGCACAAGCATGGCATTGGTTCGCCATAAGTCAAGCACAAATATCTGTGCGCACAATACATCCACCTGACGCGGCGCGGAAAGTCGCGCGTCAGGTGGATTTATTAATGAGTGGATATCTTCGTGAGCGTTTTGCGATCGCGGCAGGCAGCAATGTGAGGACATGCAGCAGACTTGCCACGACACCGAAGCACAGGCCGAGCGGGCGCCCGCGCCATGATGCTATTTAATGATCGATGCGATCACGCCGTTCAAGACTCGCTCATCATACGGGAATCCCCCACCAACCCATCGAACACTCCCCGATGCATCCAACAAGATCGAGGACGCACCCAAGGCAAATCGCTCGCGGTTCAGCACCGGGAGATTTTTCCGCCGTCCATCTCGGCCATACCGAAATGGCGTGATCTCGACGGCCAACGTTGCGGGCAGATGGATGAATCTGGTATAGTAGTCCCCGGTCAGGTCAGCCTCGGTTTTCGCCGACGTCATGAGCTGCTGGCGGAAGTGCCCCTCGGTCGACGACATTAGCACGATATCGAGGCGATCGCCGTACGACTCGTGGAGGCGTTGCAAGACAGCGAAAAACGGATAATCCCCGGCGTCTGGCGATTGGACGAAGCAGAGCAGCGTCGGCACACCACGATGGGGACGCACGGTGTCGCCACCCGCACCGTACCAGACATCACCATGGACCAGGGGGAGATCGCGCTTCCCCAACGCCGACGGGATTGCACGGTGACGATCGATATCGCCATGAAGCACGTACTGATCGCCGCCTTGGCGGAGCGGCAGCAGATCGCTCACCGCGGTATCGAGGATCGACAGTGCCGCTGGACCACCATGAGTGAGCGCGACAGGTTTCGTCAGCACAACGTACGCCTCGACGATCGATCCTACCCAATCGATACGATCGACCAGCGACATCTGACGGCTCGCCGCCAGCGCCGCGTGTGCTTCGAGCTCGGCCTTTGGCAAATCATCCATCATGAACAGCTGCGATGCCCATTCCTTGTGCGCCCACAATCGCCACGTCGCCGCGGGCGCCCCATATGCATCCAGCTGCCGCACAGCCGTCGCGATCGAGGCCAATCGCGCTGGAGGCACGTTTACCAGCTCCATGACAAACAAATATTGCGACCATCCTTGCACACTTACCGGTAAGGACGCATTCGCGGTGCGAAGTCGCTCCATCGCGGTTCGGGCCAAATTCTCTTGCCCGGCCCATAAATACGCCGCGGCCAACTCCACCAACTGGTCGACGGGAACAGTCGCCACGGAAAATCGGGCGACGCATTGCCTGACCGCATAGAGCACGGAGGCCGGAATGCTATCGGTCTCCGGGGTGTACCGGACAGTATCCGGTCGCTTGTCCCGCCAATATTGGGCACGAAGGCGCAGCCCCGCCTGCTTGCACTGCGCTGGTGCCGTGTATCGAGCAAACGGATCGCGATCGATCGCACCTCCGGCGGCCGATGCAAGTGCCGTGGCTGGTACTGTGGCCGGTGTCGTGACTGGCGCTTGCGCTGACGATATCGTCGAGGTCATCACGCCAAGGCATCCGGCAATCCCATACAAGAAAAACTCAAACCGCATCGACGAGGCTCGTAAAGCTGAAGTCACGGACTTTGATCGGCGGTACCACCGCGGGGAACTCCGGACGAAACACGCGCTGCGGCACACCAAGCTGTTCCACCGCATTGAGCACAAACATCGGCGATTCGGTAAAACGAAAATTCTTGACCGCCTTGCTGATCTGGCCACGTTCAATAAGCCAGAGTCCATCTCGGGTAGTGCCGGTGGACAGCAAGGTGCCGGGATCGAGCACCCCCACGTTGTTGAATCGCGTTACCAACAATCCGCGCGTCGTCGACGCGATCATCTCCTCGATCGTGGACGACCCTCCACTCATGCGATAGGCGAGAGGATTGGGGAGGGCCATGTCACGACCAAGCTGCCGGATGCCATAGGTTCGATCATACGCCAGCTCTTTGAGGATCCCGCGTTCGATCCAGTTCACCGGCTGATAGGGCTCGCCATTGCCGGTGAACGGAACGAATCCACAGTCCGGATCCATCGGATCGGCACCGATCGTGATGCGCGGATCCATGACCCGCTGTCCGATGCGTGAATCGCCAGGGACGTTGGGATCGGCGAATGGCCCGCCCCCATTTTCCGCAACCGCTCGCTCGAGGCTTCGCTCGATGATGATCGACACGAGCTCGGACGTCGCTTGCGGTTCGAGAATCGCCGTGTATCGCCCCGGCTCCACGGCGACCGGATCGCGTGACCGCAGGCATTTCTCCAACGCCGTGGCCGTGAGTCGCGGCACGTCAATACGAGACCAATCGTTCCAATCCACACCGGCCCACCCCGATCCTCGGCCGGCCGTATCCCGAACGGTAATGCTGCACTGCGCGGTCGTATAGGGATAGTACCAGAAGAGATCTTCCGAGTGGACGACCACGGATCCACGCGCCGAAACCGCCACATAGCCCGCCGATACCACGCGAGCCGCCACGGCGGGACCAATCGAAAGATCGGCCGCCGACGCACGCGTGACGTCGTCCGCTTGTACCGTCCGATCGAACCAGATGACGGGATTGAGATGCGGATGCGTGGTGATTGGTGGATCGGGATAATTGTCCGGATGCTCGGATTGCAACAAGAGCAGTGACTCCGCGCGTCGAAGGCATGTTCGAATCGCGTCATCGGTCAGGGCATTGGTCGAGACACCCCCAAAGGCGTTCCGGATGATGCGGGAAATGTAGAGTTTCGTATCCTGTGTATCTCCGCCGGTCGAGATGTCGTTCCGTGCCCATCGCACGTTACCCGTCCAGCGGCTATAAATCTCGAGATGCGTCCTGCCGCCACCGGCCGTCAAATCGAACACGCGCGACGCGAGTGCGCGACACGCCGCGCGCGACAGGAACCGGCCGTCCGTGTCGGGGTCGGCATGATCATCGGATACACCGGATGCGTGAGACAGGAGTCGGTGTGGCCTTCCTCGCAAGGTGCGCATTATCCCTTCCGCCGAGGATCAATGACAGTCACTTGCGTCACCTTCGCCGGTACCGCCCCGACACTATAACTCGTGCTTTGTCTTGGTTGTCCCTTTCCGCTGGAGCTCCCGAACCATCGTTGCGTCCCGGGCCCGCCGATCGCGACAAGGCTCTTCCAGAATTCCGGCGCACGGAACAGCACCGCGCCGCCTTCGAGATAGCGGCCCAACTTGCCATGCTTGATCTCCCGCATGCGGCCGCCGCCATATCCATTGAGTCCTTGTTGATCCATGTCGACAGCAAAGTCGAGCACCGCGATGCCATTGTTCGTCGACGCGACCAAGTCCTCGAATGTGGTGGGCGACGTGCCCGGGAGCATGGCAAGATTGGGTGACCGTTGCATCGTGATGTCGAGCGCCGAATTGGCCCCCGCGAAGCCGTGCGAACGAACAGGACGGCCGACGCGTGTGTAGTACGGCGCAAGCCACGCCGCCTGCTCGCGCGTCGTTTGGTAGTCGACCAGAATGCCCTTCGCGACGAGGGGACACTCCTCAGGAACCATCCCTTCGTCATCCCACGCCACGGTGGCGAGGCCGCCGCGTAATGAGCGATTAGCGACGACCGTCACGAGTGGCGACGAGACGAGTGCCGTGCCGAGTATATCCAACGGGTCGCCCAGGTAGCTCGTCCCGCCTGCGTTGGCCTCGTAGCCCAAGGCGCGGTCGAGTTCGGTTGCCATGCCGAGGGTACGGTCGATCATCGTGGCCATGGCTTGGGCGCTGAAGACCATGTCGTACCGTCCCACGTCCAGGGTGGTGACATGTCGAGATTCCTTCGCTTGCTCGACCAGCCGCGGCACGGCCTCCATCAGTCCGGAGTCCAAGACGTGCTCCCACCCCCGCCCCGCGGACGTCAACCAATCCGCGCTCGCCGCGCCTCGATCGAGCCGCGCGTGATACTCATCTCGACACGACACCGTAAACGTCGCGGTGCTTTCGTAACGGGTCTGCGTCCAGGAGGCGTCGTCGCTCGAGGCAAAGTGTCGGAGTTGACGCGAAAACGACATCGTGCCGTTCGCAAATATGCCCGCTTCGTTGTGCGACGCATGGTCCATGAAGGCATTCATAACATCGAGCTTCTCGCCAGCCGGCACCTCGAACGGATCGTAGGTCACCGGCATGGCCCATTCTCCGTGTTGCACCGACGGCGCGGGACCTAACTCCACGTGACGTGTTTTACCTCGACTGTGTGCGGTGGCTTGCGCGATGGCGCCACGCGCGAGCCGCACGGCTTCGTCCGGCGTCCACGTCGCGCTGGAGACGAACCCCCAATATCCATTGACCAATGCACGCACGCCGATCGCACGATCCTCGGCGTCATAGGACCCTGGAATTTCGAAGCGCGTGTACGTGATCCGTGCGTCCGCGTACGTGGCGCCGGCACGACGTGCCGCGTCGACCGCATGCGCGGCGAGCGCGGGGAGATCGGGCTCTCCACGGCGACTAGTCGCGCGGATCAGGAACGGCGTATATGGGCGTGCATGCAGCCATGCGGGTGGTACGAGCGCGAGGCCGGCGGCGAGCGAAGAAGAGTGGAGAAAATGTCGTCGAGTGGACATCGGTACTGCGGTGAAATACCGCGTGTGGCGCGGCGCGGGATCGCGAGCCTGTGATACCCTGCTCGTGATCCCGTGCCTGGTGAAAAATGTTGTGCGGTCTACTACTGGACGATGATGCGTCCCGTGGTGTGCGCCCCCGTGAACGGCGGGATCGACCCGTTCACCGTGGCCGTGTAGGTATACGTGCCCGGGGTCAGGAATAGGCGACCGGATTCCTGTCCACTCAGAAGTCCCGTGATATTTCCCGTACTCCCTCCCTGACTCGACGGCGGTGACGTCGCGGTCACCGCAGCGGGGTTGTCGAACACCACATCGATGGATGCCGCCAACGACGGATCGAAATAACTGTCGAAGCCGATCCGGCCACCAGGCGCAATGTAAGTGTCGCCGAACAGCTCCGAGCCGCCCTGAAACGACAAGTTCCACGGAATGAACACAATCTGTCCGTTCGACGGATTGACCATCGTATACTGGACGCTGTCGCGCTGATGCTGGCCGTACACCATTGCGTCGGCAATCACCCACGCCGAGCCGGTGTGATCCGTTGCGCGAATCTGATTCAAGCCGACCGTGCTACCGCAGAGGGGCATGGACAGCTGCGCGCTGGTGAAGACGCCGATAGCGGGATAGTTTGGCGAATAGCACCCGAGCCGTCCGAAATCGTCATCGTGATAGGTCAACCGAAGCATCGCACCGGCCACGCTATTGCCTCCGCCATCGCGAATGATGGGCGTAACCGTCTTGGACGAGCCTTGTGCGAGTTGCGTACTTTCGCCGACCGCAGGTTGCACGGAGAGTGTGGCGCCGACGATCGGAGCAGTCGTGACCTGAATGACGACCTCATCGGCGCTCACGAAGCCGTTTTTGAACGCATACACATAGAGGAACACCGGATTGCTCCCGGACGACGACCGACCGGTCAGCAGGCCGCTGGGTGAGACCTGCAAGCGAATCGAATCGGTCAGGCTCTGCGTCACGTAGCGCACGCTGTCAAAGTCGGCGATTAGTTGGCCGGACAGCGACTGCCCTATCACAGTGATTTGCGTGGTTTGACCGACCGCGAGGATCACGTTGAATGGTGACGCGTGAATCGCCCCCAGCGTAGTCGCCGGTGAGTCGACCAACGGCGCCGCGCCTTGCTCCGGGTTACACCCGGACAGGGTGAACGCCCCTGCTCCGAGGAATATCGCGGCGACGCGCGAAATCGCGCTCCCGATCGATGCACGTCGCGGCACACGCGAGCGGGCACTCAAGCGGGCACTCAAGCGGGCACTCACCGGCCTGTCCATCTGCCCATGCGTAAGCATCGTCGACTCAGGGATTGAAGTCATAGCATCCCGCATATAAAGGATTGTTGACCGATTCGGTGGGATCTGGCAGGAAGACCACATCCGTGCCGTAGGGGAGCCCATGCTCGTTTTGTGGCGTTGACGTGAGTGGAGGGAATGCCGGCGACACGATCGTGCCGGTCGGCCACAGCGATTCGATGGGGCGATGATACACGTGCGCGAGACGACGGAGATCGCCCTGCCGGTGTCCCGTGAGGTAGAGCCACATTGCCCGCTCCTTGAACAGGAGATCCAGACGGGAGGCGTCGTTCCCCGGATCCGTCAACGTCGCCGGAAGATTCGCGGTGGTCAGGCCAGGGACCGGGGCGCACACCGCGGATCCGATGCACGTGGCTCGCAACGTATTGAGCGTCGTGAGCCAACTCGCATCACCCGCCGCGAGGGCCGCTTCGGCTTGGATCAGTCGCGCTTCCAACCCATCCGCCAATCGAAACGGTGTCCCGGGCTTTGAGGTATACGGATCCATACTCGTCCCGACCACATTGTACTTGCCCGAGCGAAGGAAGGTGCTGGCCGATTGATCCGGGACAAGACCAGGGCGTGGATCCGTGGACCACGCCAACCCATTCCCCCCTTCGTTGTCCTGTACGCGGAGGTAATACAAATTTTGATACTGCGCGAAGACATTCGGAAAATGACTGGACGGCGCGAACTGGATGAGGTAAACGAAGTCCGTTGGCACATCGCGCACCGCGGAATCGGCCGCCGCGAACTCCCCTAATCCCAATAACGCACGCGCCTTACCGATGCGGGCCATATTAACAAACCTGGTACTATCGGCTCCCACCACGATCGCGGAATCGAACAACGCCACCGACCGCGCAAACAGTTCCTGCGTGGTATATCCCGCGCTGAGCTGCGACACATCATTTAATCGCAGTGCCGTGAGTGGAATACCGGAACAATAGTATTCCGCGAACCAGAGCACGGTGTAGCCTTCGAATGCGAGCAGTTCGCCTTGCCATGCCTTGGGTGACGCCGGCGCAAACTGTTGCAATGCCTGACGCGCGAGCTGCGCGTGGGTACGGGCGATGTGCAATGTCGAATACAGTTGCGTCGACTCGCCACGCCCGGTCGGATCGCTCAATCGCCGTTCATCCGGACCGACGTACGCGTAGACGCCTTCTGTGACCTCGTCGGTGAGGAGACCACCCATAAAAATGACGTTGGTTTCGCTCCCGCCAACGGGAAGGGTCATCGCGGCCAGGGCCGCATTCCGGAGTTCGATTGCGCCAGCGGAGGTATTGACTAGTGACGGATCCACAACGGTACTCGGGGCCTGTACGTCCACGAGAGACGACGGCGAGCATGCGAACATTGCGGCTGTCATTCCTGCGGCCAGGAGCGCCCACGCGCCACATCGCATGACGCGCAAACCTATCGATTGCGAGGGAGATGGCATTACAAGCTCAGGTTGAAGCGAAGAGTGACATTGCGCGGCTGTGACACCCCGGTCCCGAAGTCAAAGCTGAATTCATCGACCGAAGCCTGGGTGCTCACGTTTGGGTCCTTCCCGACGTAGTTCGTCCACAGCGCGAGATTCCGAGCCGCGACGGTCACTTGCAGCGCGCGGCCATGCAGGAGTCGTTGCACCAGTTTCGCGGGGACGTCGTACGCCACCGACAGCTCGTTGAATCGCAAGGTCGACGCTTCGCTGAAATACTCCGCCCCTTGCGTATTCCCCCCGTGTCCATCCGAAAAATTGACCACGGCCTGGATCCACCCCGCCTGCTCCGCGAGCGGAGCCGTGGGATCCACAGCGGCACGCGGCCGTCCACCATCGGAGTCGATGTACCGCACGGTAACCTGTCCAAGCACCTGATCGAAGTTCGCACCAACGTGGAGCGTGCCGTTGAAGAGTCCAATCGAGTTCGCGTATGTGAGCTCACCGCGCGGGGCCGCTGATCCAAGATATTTTGACGGTCCGAACATCACCTCTTGCGGCTCGAGGATCCCGTTATGATTCGCGTCGGCGTAGGACGCTACGGGGATCCCCCAGTATCCAAACAACGGATACCCTTCCACATTCCGCGTGTCGCCTTGACCGTCGGCTCGTAACGTTTGAGCCTTGTGGACGAGCTTGCTCGTATTCTTCGTGCCATTGATGGTCAAATTCCACGTCAACAGCCTGGAATCAATCGGCCGCACATCCACGGTTGCTTCAAGACCGCGATTCTCGACGTCGCCGAGGTTAGCATACATGAGCGTCCCCGTCCCCAGCCCATAGGACGACGCAATAGGCAACCAATTGATTGCGTCCCGTGTAAACTTACGATACATGGTGAACCCGACACGAACCCGCTCACGTTCGAAGAGCGAAAGATCGAAACCACCTTCCCATTCCACTCCGCGTTCGGGCTTCAGATCTCGATTCCCGAGCCCAGTCATAACGATGATTGCCGTTGGCGTGTTCGATGGTCCAAACAGCTCCTGTTGCTGCTGATAGGTATTGAGCGTTCCCGACTGAGACGCTGCGTTGCCCGACTGTCCGTAGGCCACGCGGAGCCGGAGACTGGAGACGAGCGACTGTTTCGGGAAGAAGGACTGTTCAGAAATCGGATACGACAGGTCGAACTTCGGATAGTTCGGCGGAGTCCGGTTCACTGCGGATCCGAACCCGCTCGACACGTCGCGCCGAATCCCGGTCGTCACGAACAGTCCAAAGAGGCCGAGCGACTCTTCGACGTACACACCGGCCGTGGCCGATTGATCCTGGGATTCAGAGACAGTGTAGGGATTCTCGTTGCTATATGGACAGATCGGCGCGGGCGTTAGGAGCGTACTCCCAAAGGCGAGTGTACAATCAAATGGCGCACCGACCTGGAGGCTATAGAAATCCGTGTGACCGTATTGTTCGCCCAGCGATGTCCGAGACGTGACCCACGACAGCGGCGAGAATGACAGCTGAGCGCCGACGTTCGCCGTCTTGACGAACGTTTCGTCGCGACGGGTATTCCGGCCACTCCGACAGGTCGAGTTCGGTCCATGATTGACGACTTGCAGCACCGCCGTGCAATCTTGTGCCCGAATATTGGCCTCGTCGCTCCGGAGTGTGTAGTCTCCACCCGTCGTTCCCGTCAGGTTCAGCCATTGCCATGGGGTGAAATGTCCACTACTCGCGAGCACGCCGCGTTTCGCCAATGATGTATTCCTCGTCCGCTGCTGCTGCGACGGCATAATCCCAAGCGTATCGCCGGGCGACATCCCTTGCCCAACTTGCGTGGGGATAATCACGCCCGATCCACCGTTCAAGTCATTACGATAAATTGCCTGTGCATTGAGCGAGACATCGGCGCTCGGAGCGATTTGGAACGTCGTATTGGACTTCCCGTCAATATTCTGCTCGGTGTTGGGTCGTTTCATCCACGATGGCGCCGGGGTATTCCAAAGCCGACCAATCAGGCGCTGCTGCGCGTTGGACATTTTCGCCATGCCGACGTTGCTCTGCATGCCCAGCGAGAAGAACTGACGGAGCGCATCGCTCCCGCCCGACAAATCCATGCCGATGGACTGCGCCGTTCCGGTGCCGAACGTCCGCATATCGGGGTCGTTCTCGTAGTTGAAGTTCCGAACGCTGTCTTGCACGCACGTATGCCCCGTGACCGTTCCCTGCCCGCCAACCGCCAGGACACATGCGCCGCTATACACGAGATTGCCGGCAATCTTTCCAAATCCCCACCAGAGGTCGCCAAAGGTTCCGGGGATATTGGACCACCCATTATCACCATGAACCGTCGCGCGCCACGGTCCCGCATGGCCGCGTTTTGTCTTGATGATGATGACGCCATTGGCTGCCTCCGTCCCGTACAGACTCGACGCCGATGGACCGCGGAGAACGTCGATCGATTCGATCGTATTCGGGTCGATATCATCGAGTCGAGAGGGGGCGAGGACCCGCTGCCCGGCGTCTTGATCCAGACCGGACAACATCGTGACATCGCCGTGATTGGTTTGATTACGCGCTTGACTCGTCTGTGCGTTCAACCGAATTCCATCGAGAATGATGATCGGGTCGTTGTTGAGCACGAGACTGTTGATCCCGCGAATACGGATTTTGGACGGGGCACCCACCATCCCGCTCGTGTTTTGCACGAGGACACCCGGGAGGCGCGCCTGGAGCAGATCGCTCACGTTCCGAATCAAGGTGGTTTTCACCACCGAATCGGCATTGATAGTCCCGATGGCGTTTCCGACCTCCAACCGTCGCCGATCCCCGGTCGCCGTCGTGACGACGTCGTTCAACACCGTGGCCGACGGCGTGAGTGCGACGGAAATCGTTGCCGTGGCGTCCTCCTTGACCGTGACCGGCATCGACATCACACGATAACCCAACGCACGCACGACGACTTTATGCGCTCCGACGGCGACACCCGAAACGACGAATGTCCCATTGTCGCGTGTCCGGACGGGACGCATGCTATCGATCACCACCGATGCCCCCGCCACAGGACGTCCGCTCTTATCCTCGATTACTCTGCCCATCACGCTCCCCGTCCCGGCAGTGACGGACACCGCACCATCGCGCTCGAAGACCACACGCCCCGACGCGATGGTCGCGCGGATGCCGGTTCCGGCCAGCACGTACTGAAACGCATCGATCACCGACACATCTTTCACATGCAACGTTACGCGCTTGGCATTGTTCTCGACCAACGCACCAAAGAACGGCGATAAACTGGCCTGCTGCGCGATGTCCTGCAGCACCACTTTCAACACCGCATTTTCCACATTGACCGTCACGGTGCGCGTCGGCCCCGCTTCGGTGCGTGTGCCGGTGGCGACGACTTGCGCGTGCGCGCCGTGTGGCGTGCCAACCGCCAGACCGGCACAGCACGCGACCGCGAGCCATCGTGCGAGGTTAACGCCCATACTGGATCTCCGGACTCGGGAAGTGAGAGGGTGAGGAAGTCGAAGCGGCACGGCCGGGCTCGAGCGTGAACGTGTTTTTCACGCGCACCCAATGCGCGTCCGCAGCGCGCGCGAGAAAGTCCATGACCGCGGATAACGGATCGGCCGCGACTGACGCGGAGAGGGTGATCGGTTGTTGCGCGAGCAGCGAGTCGGTCACGCGGATGTCTGCGCCGTACGTACGCGCCAGATCGGCCACGACGTCGCGCAGTGGCGTTCCATGGAAGCTCAACCGCCCCATGGTCCACGCGGTATAGTCATCTAGGGCGACGTTCGGTGTCACGCGGACCTCGCCCGAATCACCCACCTCCGCCAAGGTCCGGACCACAAGCACCGCCGGCGCCCCCCACGTCGCGCCACGGAGTTGTCCCTGCACGGCAACGCGCCCCTCGGTCACGACGACTCGTGTGCGCGACTCGTTCGCATAATGGCGGACCACGAACGCCGTGCCGAGCACGCGCGTCTCCGCCGCGCCAGCCCGTACCACGAATGGCGTGGTGGCACTATGCGTGACGGCAAAAAAGGCTTCGCCTTCGACCGTGGCGATGGTCTCTATCCCGGCATCACCAACCGACACACGCACAGTGGTGGCGGGGCCAAGTGTAACATGGGAGCCGCCGCGGAGCCGCACGGTGGCGGTCTGGCCGGCTGTCGTCGCATAGGTCTGTGACGGCTGTGTGGCACGAGCTTGTGGAGTTGCTCGGCTATTTCGTAGCACGACCGAACCGAGGACTACTCCACAAACCCCAGCTGCGGCGAGCATCCAGGCCGTCGCACGCCGATGCGAGACGGAAGAAGTCCGCAACGGTGCATTCCGAAGCGCATCTCGCGGGGCGATCCGCTGCAGCACCTGGCGCTCTGTCTCGACCACATCGAACGCCTTGACGTTCGTATGGCCGTTTCGTTCCCACACCCCTCGCAGCCGCTCGATCAAGACCCGGCGGTCCGGATCCTCACCAACCCAGCGTTCGATCGCAGCGGCCCTATCGGCATCGGCGCCTCCGGCAAGATACTCGGCCAGCGCCACCCAATCGAGTTCGGACGTATCGCTCATGCCCTACATTCACGCGCCACCCCGTGATGTGACATGACTCGAAAAAAAGCGCCCCGATATGGCGGATGAACGGTCGAACGAAATGCGTGACGGTCAGTCGCCCGAGCGCCAGGCCGAGACCGCCGCCGCGATGGCTTGCATGGCGCGCGAGATCTGCTTTCGGACCGCAACGTTGGACATCTGCAACGCGGCCTCGATTTCCGCGTACGACAGCTGCGCATCGCGATGCAGGAGGAACGCCTCGCGACAGCGCGGAGGCAAACGATCGATCGTCGCGGCGACGCGCGCATCCAACTCCTCGGTCTCGATACGTTCTTCTCCCGCGTTGTACGAGGCACCGGTACGGCCAAGAGGGTTTCGATCAAAGAGGAATCGCGCCACGCGTGTATGCACATTTTCATGGCGCACGATATTCCGCGCTCGTCGACTCGTGATTGTTGTCAGATAGCCCCGCACACCGCGCAGGGGATCGAGTGCCACACGATCGTTCCAGAGATGCACGAAGGCATCCTGCACGGCCTCGGCCGCCAGATCGGGCGAGC